>Ga0307374_10001728_pt1 | contig 40012 bp, 36 predicted proteins | sample OX3MG_FD_202532 | JGI IMG/M metagenome (GOLD analysis project Ga0307374, IMG submission 202532) | Soil microbial communities from Risofladan, Vaasa, Finland - OX-3 | ecosystem: Environmental > Terrestrial > Soil > Coastal area > Acid sulfate soil | place: Finland: Risofladan, Vaasa | collected... | reverse complement strand
CCGCGCCGCTCGGAGCGCTCCTACAGGCACGTCTCCGAATGGGTCATCTGTGCCCTCGGCATCCTGCGCTATGAAGAGAACGGCTTCGGCGAGGCCCGGGTCCTCACTTGTCTGTTTTTCGAGAACCCTGATGGCGTCAGCCAGTGTCGTGACCATTCGTAAACCTCCTGAATGGAGTCTACACAGTCTACAAATCCGCGTCTACGGTGTCTACATTGCCGGCCCGCCGAGCCGCCGATGTCCAAGCGGGGCGCCCAACTCTTACAGATCCCATGCTTCGTCACCGTAGGTGCGCTCCGATTGCCATCCGATTGCGGAAGTCACCTAAATTTCGTCGAGTCGGTGGCACTTCTCAGGGCTCTCGCACCCATGTCCGAACTGCATGTCGATCGAAGTGATCTTGTCTCTGGTTGGAACCAGCGCAATCAAGAGGTTCCTGTATGTGTCAGTCCTGCCGACGAAGGAACAATCCGTTTGTCGACTGGCCGTCGTGTCATGTCCCGGTTGCTTACATCGTTGCTTTCACGGGATGTCGAGGACTCGAAAGTTCCCACGAAATATACCACTTGACCTGGTACTTTGTGGTGGAGGCGATGGGACTCGAACCCACGAACCTCCTGACTGCCAGTCAGGCGCTCTACCAGCTGAGCTACGCCCCCGTAGCGAGACTTCCCAGGTAACGGGTGTGTAGTTCGGCTGCCGTACCCCGGGCCGGATCATCTGGGGAGCCACGCATGATGCACGCACGGCGCGGCGCCCCCGTCAGGTCCGGAGCTAGACCTTAGCTTCTGTGGCGAGGGGCATTCCCAAACCGGCCGCGCCCCTTCTCCGCCCGAGAGCCCCACCCGCCGTTCGCCTCGCGTGTCCCCCCAGCCAGTAGGGTCATTCCCGGTTCCCGACTGCCGGACGCCCGGTGCCCGGCGCCTCCAGAGATGACCGTTCCCCTATGACCAGCCTTACGAATCGTCTGCATCGAGGCGACAGGGAGGCAGGGAAATCTGTCGACAGGTCGCGCATCCCGCGCGGATGGCGCCTGGTTCTCATTGTCGGCGGGTTGACCCTTTTCGGACCGCTCTGCATCGACATGTATCTCCCGGCCCTGCCCCGGATCAGCGCCGACCTTCACGCCGGCACGTCGGCGGTCCAGCTCTCGGTGACGGGTTGCCTGGTCGGCATCGCCCTCGGCCAGTTGGTCATCGGACCCATCAGTGACCGCAAGGGGCGCCGTGGACCTCTCTTTCTCGGGCTCGGCCTCTTCATCGTCTCCTCGGTGGCCTGCAGCGCGGCCTCCTCGGTGTTCGTGCTCGACGGCTGCCGCTTCGTGCAAGGTGTCGGCGGCGCCGCCGGTGTGGTGATCTCGCGGGCCATCGTGCGCGACTTGTTCGAAGGCCCCACGGCGGCGCGCTTCTTCTCGACGCTCATGCTGGTGACCGGGCTCGGGCCGATCATCGCGCCGCAGATCGGCGCATTGATCCTTCGTGTCACGTCCTGGCGCGGCATCTTCGTCGCGCTGGCCATCGCGGGATCGGTGCTCCTCGTTGTCGCCTTCGCCAAGGTCCCCGAGACCCTTCCGCTCGAACGACGGCACGCCGGCGGCCTGCGCTCGATCGTGGGCACGATGGCGGAGGTCGGCCGGGACCCCACCTTCGTGGGCTACGCCATCGTCGTCACGCTCGGGTTCGGTGCGATCCTGGCCTACATCGCGGGATCCTCGTTCATCCTTCAGGGGATTTACGGGATCTCCCCCCAGCTCTTCGGCACGATCTTCGGCATCAACGCGGCCGGGATGGTGGTGGGCGCCCAGATCAACGGGCACTTTGTCCACCGGCTTGGGAGTGGTCCGCTCCTGAGCATCGGCCTCACGTGCATGACCAGCGGAAGTCTCCTCTTCCTGCTGGCGGTCTCCACCAATTGGGGCGGGCTCGGCGTCATACTGCCGTCGCTCTTCTTCGTGCTGTTCGGGTTGGGTTTCGTCACGCCCAATGCCACGGCCCTCGCGCTTCAGAACCATCCGCAGTCAGCCGGGGCGGCATCCGCACTCCTCGGGAGCGCGCAGTTCTTGGTCGGCGCGGGGCTTGCGCCCCTGGCGGGGATAGGGGGCAACCACGATGCGCTTCCGATGGGCATTCTCATGATGTCGCTGGCCGGCGGCGCCACCGCGGTGCGCCTCTCTCTGTTGCGGGCGACGAAGACCAAGACGGCGGTGTCCTTTGAGTCGGCGCCGATCACCGGCGTCTGACCGACCTCACCGGGACGCCAGCCGCCTCACCGACGCCCTCCCGCCACGGCACACGGGCCTCGCACACGAACGTACGACTCGCCGCCCTCGCCTACCCTGGTGGGATGGCTCGGGCGTACGACGTCGTCGGAATTGAACAGAAGTGGCAACGGCATTGGGAGGAAGCAGGGACGTACCAGATCGACAACGACGACCCGCGGGAAAAGTTCTACGCCCTGTGCATGTACCCCTACCCGTCGGGGCCGGCACACCAGGGCCATGTGCGCAACTACACCTTCGGTGACCTGGCCGTTCGCTACCAGACCATGCTCGGCCGGGGCGTGCTCAGCCCGTTCGGGTTCGACTCGTTCGGCCTCCCGGCGGAGAACGCCGCCATCAAGACGGGCACCCATCCCCGTACGTTCACCGAGGCCCGGATCAAGGAGCTCAAGTCCTCCCTGGTGCGATTGGGCGCCGTCTACGACTGGCGGCGTGAGGTGCGGAGCCACGACCCCTCCACCATGCACTGGACGCAGCTGATCTTCCTCAAGCTGTGGGAGGCCGGGCTGGCCTACAGGGCGACCGCCCTCGTCAACTGGTGCCCCGGATGCCAGACTGTGCTGGCCAACGAGCAGGTCCTTGCCGACGGCACCTGCGACCGCTCCGGGGATCTCGTGACCACGCGCGACCTCGAGCAGTGGTTCTTCCGCATCACGGCGTATGCCGACGAGCTCCTGGACGGCCTGGACGGCCTGGAGTGGCCCGAGCGCGTCAAGACCATGCAGCGCCATTGGATCGGCCGCTCGGAGGGGGCCGAGTTCGATCTCCCCGTCGTGGGCAAAGAGCATCTGGGCCTGCGCGTGTTCACGACGCGCCCGGACACCAGCTTCGGCATGACCTATGCCGTCGTCGCCCCCGAGCACCCGTTGCTCGATGCGTTGACGACGGACGCCCAGCGGGGCGCGGTCGACACGCTCGTCAAGCGGGCCGCAGCCGAGAGCGAGATCGAGCGCACCGCCACCGGCGACGCGGACGCGCTCGACAAGCGCGGGGCTTTCACCGGGAGCAGCGTGCAGAACCCGTTCACCGGGAAGCCGGTGCCGGTCTATGTCGCCGACTACGTCCTCATGGGCTACGGGACGGGCGCCATCATGGCCGTCCCGGCCGAGGACCAGCGGGACTGGGACTTCGCCCAGGTGCACGGACTTCCGATCGTGCGCACCGTGCAGCCGCCGGCCGAGTGGGAGGCACAGGGCGGGGAGGCTTACACCGGTGACGGGGAGAAGATCAACAGTGACTTCTTGAACGGCCTCGACATCGCCACCGCCAAGGCCCGGGCCATCGAATTTCTCGAAGAAGCGGGCATCGGCGAGCGCAAGGTCAACTACCGCCTGCGCGATTGGCTGGTCTCGCGGCAACGGTTCTGGGGTTGCCCGATCCCGGCGGTCTACTGTCCCGATCACGGCGTGGTGCCGGTGCCCGAGGATCAGCTACCGGTGGTCGCACCCGACGATGTCGAATTCCTGCCGACCGGCCAATCGCCCTTGGCGCTCCACGAGGGATTCCTCCACACGACCTGCCCCATCTGTGGCGGCCCGGCCCGCCGCGAGACGGACACCATGGACACGTTCGTCGACTCCTCCTGGTACTTCTTGCGCTTCTGTGACCCGTGGAGCACCGACCGGCCATTCGATCCCGCCGCGGCGCGCCGCTGGATGCCGGTCGATCAGTACATCGGAGGTATCGAGCACGCCATCTTGCACCTGCTCTATGCCCGGTTCTTCACCCGCGCCCTCATCGACGTGGGTCTTGCGCCCGGCCTGGCGCGCGAGCCGTTCACCCGGTACCTGGCGCAGGGCATGATCCGCATGGACGGCACCAAGATGTCAAAGTCGAAGGGCAACCTCATCGCGCCGGAGCACTACTACGACACGGTCGGAGCCGACGGGTTGCGATTGTTCCATCTCTTCGTCGGGCCGCCCTTTGACGACATGGACTGGACCGAGCAGACGGAGCAGGTCATCGAAGGGTGCGGTCGTTTCCTCGACCGCCTGTGGCGCACGTTCTCACCGGGCCAGAGCGAGGTCGCCCTGACGTTGCGCACCGGGGAGGAGACCGAAGAGGACCGCCAGGTGCGCAAAGCGACGCATCGCACCATCGCCGCGGTGACCGAAGACCTCGAGCGTTGGTCGTACAACACGGCGGTGGCCCACGGCAGGGAGCAGCTCAATCTCCTGCAGAAGTACGCCCGGAACGAGGGCGGGCCCCATCGGGTCGTCTGGGAAGAGGCCGCAGATGCGCTGCTCTCCCTCCTGGCTCCCCTGACACCCCATCTCACGGCGGAGATCTGGGAGCGGCGCCATCCCGGCGAGCCGTCGGTGCACCTCCAACGGTGGCCGACCTTCGACCCCGATCTCGTGCGCGAAGAGACGGTGACCATGGTGATCCAGGTCAACGGCAAGCTGCGCGACAAGATCGAGGTGAACCCCGAGATCACGGAAGCCGAGGCGGAGCGGGTGGCCTTGGCCTCACCCAAGGTGGCCGACGCTCTGGCCGGGCGCGACCCGCAACGGGTGGTCGTACGACCACCCCGGCTCGTCAACGTCGTCGTCTAGCGGAAACTCGCCAGCAGGGTCTTCCATTCGCCGGGATCCATCTTGTACGGCGTATAGAAGCTGAAGCGGTCGATGACATCGCCGAAGCGAGCCTTGACCTGCGTGGCCACGTCACCGATGGGGCAGACCACGGCGAAGGCGTCGAGGACGTCGTCGTCGATGAGCTCACCCATCTTGACCCACTCGCCCCGCTTCGAGAGCGTGTTGAGCTCGGTCTGCAAGTCGCCCCAGCCATGGAGTGCGAGGACGGGGCGGTAGGCCGGCGTGGAGCCGTAGAAGGCGATCTGTTGGCGGACGGCCTGGGTGGCGGCCGCAACGTCCGCCTCGGTGGCCCCGGTGACCACGAATCCTGGATACGACACCGTCAGGTCGGCCCGGGACTTGCCCGCCTTTGCCGCCCCGCGCTCGAGTGCGGGCAGGGTCACCTCGCGGATGTAGCGCTCCGTGGAGAAGCCGTGGACGAGCAGCCCATCTCCGACCTCACCGGCCACCTCGGTCATGAGCTCGCCCACGGCCGCCAGCAAGATCTGGGGATGGCCGTACGGGTTCTTCTCGGGCACGAAGAACGGGGTCATCAGGGTGTGGGTGTAGAACTCGCCCCGAAAGTCGAGCTTCTCTCCGGTGTCCCACGTGGCCCAAATGGCCCGGATGGCCAGAATGAGCTCGCGCATCCGCGGCGCCGGGTGCGACCAGGGCATGGAGAAGCGCTTGGTGATGTGCGGCTTGACCTGGCTTCCCAGACCGAGCATGAAGCGCCCCTTGGTCAGATGCGCCAGGTCGTTGGCCAGCACGGCGAGGTTCATGGGATTGCGCGCGAAGGCGACGGCGATCCCGGTCCCGAACTCGAGCTTCTCGGTGGCTCCGGCGCCAATGGCGATAGGGAGGAACGGATCGTGCGAGGTCTCCGCGGTCCACACGCCGTCATACCCGTTGGCCTCTGCCTGTCGCGCCGCCTCCGCGATCCCCGTGGGGTCGAACCCAATGCCGCCGTCAATCTTCACGTGTCCCGCACCTCTCCGCTCGTCACTGTGGCCTCACTGCTCCTCGCCCCGCAAGAACTTCTCGAGTTCCGCCGCGATCTCATCCCCGGAGGGGACCTCGTCGACTCCCATCGCATTTCCCTCGGAGGCGTCGATGTTCTCTTCGAGCTTGCGCACCATGGCCCGGTGCTCGTTGTTGTCGGCGATGAGCTGGTCGACCTGGCGCCGTGAACTGTCCGCGGCGTGGCGCAGGGCCGACGAGTCAAGGCTCAGGTCGGCCACACCGGCCAGCCCTTCGACCAGCGCCGCGCTCGCCTCGGGAAATGGCATGCCGGCCACGTAGTGCGGCACGCGCGCCCACAAGGTGACGACGGGGATGCCGACGTCGGCGAACGCCAGCTCCAGGGCGGACATCACGCCGGCCGGCACTTCGAGCTCGCCCTGCACGATCCCGATCCGTTCGACGAGCTCGGCCGAGGGCTGGGGAGCGGTGGCGGCCAATTTCACCGGACGGGTGTGGGGTGCCGGCGCCGGGAACGCGCCGAGACCCACCACCATCCGCACCCGCCAGGACCGGGACAGTCCCACGACGGCCTCCGTGAAGGCCTTCCAGTGGAAGTCGGGCTCGGGTCCGACGAGATACAGCAGATCGGCACCCGACGCGTCGTGGCCGTGCCGTACCACCGTCTGCGGCCACGTCAGCTCCGTGGTCACGCCGTTGACGATGTGGGCCACCGGTCGACGCGCCCGCTGATCGAGGAAGTGCTCGCCGTTGAAGGTGATCACCGGCGACGTCTCGCCCTGCCCCAACAGCGCGGCGATGGCCGTCGTGGCGCCCAGTCCGGCGTCGACCCACCCTTCGAGTGCGACAACCAGGACAGGGCGGTTGAGCACAGGCTCCTCGTGGACCGAGAAGATCTCCGTCAGACCGTCCGGGCTCACGGGGTGGCCGCCAATGCCTCGGAGGCCAGATCGGCGAGTCGGACGACCTGCGCCGGCAACGCATCGACGCTGCTCGGGTCGCCGGCGCCGGCGCCGGCGACGTAGCGGGCGTAGACGCCCTGGAGGATGCAGGCCAACTTCCAGTAGCCGAAGGCGCAGTAGTACCCGATCTGCGTCAGATCGAGCTCGGACACGCTGCCGTAGTGCTCCATCACCTCGAGGCGGGTGGAGAATCCCGGAGCCGTGGTGGGTGAGCGCCCGAGTACCGACATGGTGTCGTCGCTGTCGGTCCAGTAGTCCATCAAGAGGCCGAGGTCTGCCAGTGGGTCGCCCAGCGTGCACAGCTCCCAATCGAGGATGGCCCGCACCGCGCCGTTGTCGTCGAGGACGACGTTGTCCATCCGGTAGTCGCCGTGCACGATCGACGTGCGTTGCTGCGGCGGGACACGGCGCGCCAGTTCGTCGCCGACGCGCTCGATCACCCCTTTGTGATCGACGCCCTCCACATGCATCTTGTCGTATTGCTCGCGCCACCGCTTGAGTTGGCGCTCGATGTACCCGTCGTGGCGCCCGAGGTCGCCGAGCCCCACCGACTCGGGCTCGACGACGTGCAGGGCCGAGAGCGTCTCGGCCATGTGGTCGCCGACGCCGCGCCGCGTGGGGATGTCGAAGGCTCGCTCGGCGTCGGGGGCATCACGCACGATGTGGCCTTCGACGAATTCCATGACGAAGAAGGGCCGGTCGTTCACGGACTCGTCGGTGCACAGGCCGATGGTCCGGGGGACCGGAATGCCCGAGGGTCCGAGCGCGCTCATGAGCCGGTGCTCGCGCACCATGTCGTGTGCCGTGGGCAGGACGTGATGGACCGGGGGCCGTCGGAGCACCCACGCCCGCCCTCCGGCGTCCTCGACCCGGTAGGTCAGGTTCGAGCGCCCGCCGGCGATCAGGGTGAAGCTCAGGGGGACCGTGATCTCGGGCACATGGTCCAAGAACCATTTGGTCACGCCGTCCGCATGAATGCCTTCGACCGGGTCTGACACGCCTCATGACGCTAATCGGTGGCGCAGCAGGGGAGAGGAGCGCCACGCAGCCATTAACCTCAGAAGGCGATGGACGTTACCGACAGCACCTTTCAGACAGACGTAGTGGCCCGCAGCGCGGAAGTCCCGGTCGTCGTCGACCTCTGGGCTCCCTGGTGTGGGCCCTGCACGACATTGGGGCCGATGCTCGAGCGGGCCGTAGCCGCCACCAATGGCGCCGTTGAGCTGGCCAAAGTCAACGTGGACGAAAATCCGCGCGTCGCGCAATCGTTCGGCGTGCAATCCATCCCGGCCGTCTTCGCCATCTCGGAGGGCAAGGTGGTCGACCAGTTCATCGGCGCCTTGCCCGAACCCCAGGTGAACGCCTTCGTCCAGAAGCTCCTCCCCGCCGTCAGCGAGGCGGACATGCTGGTGGCCAACGGCGACGAGGCCTCTTTGCGCCAGGCCCTCGAGCTCGAGCCCGGCCATCAAGGTGCGACGGAGGCGCTCGCCGAGGTGTACCTCGACCGGGGCGAGGCCGCCGAGGCGTTGGCCCTGTTGGCGCGGGTCCCCGAGACGCCGAGGGTCCGCACGCTGTCCGCCCGGGCCCGGCTGATCGAGAGCGGTGTGAACGTCTCGACCACCGACGATGCCGAGGTGGAATCGCGGCTGAATGCGCTGCTCGAGCGGGTCCGGGAGGACGACGCGGCCCGGCAGGAATTCGTCGACCTGCTCGAGACGCTCGGACCCGAGGATCCACGCACGCGGACGTTCCGCCGATCCTTGGCCACCCGCCTGTACTGATGACCGCCCAGCAGCGGTGAACGTCCTCGACCTCGGTGGTCAGCGGCACGATCTCACCCACAGGGGCCTCGTGATGGGCATCCTCAACCGCACGCCCGACTCGTTCTACGACAAGGGCGCCACGTTCGGGCTCGATGCGTTCTACTTCCGGGCCGAAGCACTCGTGGCCGACGGGGCGGACATTCTCGACGTGGGCGGCGTCAAAGCCGGACCGGGGCCGGAGGTGACAGAGGCGCAGGAGTTGGACCGCGTCGTCTCCGTGATCTCCGGGTTGGCCTCGCGCTTTTCGACCCCGATATCGGTCGACACGTGGCGCGCCTCGGTTGCCCGCGCCTCCTACAAGGAGGGCGCCGTGATGGGCAATGACATCAGCGGGTTTGCCGACCCCGACTACCTGGTCGCGGCGGCCGAGTTCGGCGCCGCCGTGGTGGCGACGCACATCCGGCTGCGACCGCGGGTGGCCGACCCCGACCCGCAGTACGACGACGTGGTGGCCGACGTGAGCCGCTTCCTCACCGAGCGGGCCGAACGCGCCCTCGCCGCCGGCCTCCCTCCCGAGCGGATCGTGCTCGACGCCGGGCTCGATCTCGGCAAGACCGCGGCGCAGTCCCTCACGCTCCTGCGCGCCTCGCCGACCTTGGCCGCACTGGGCTTTCCGCTCCTGCTGTCCGCCTCGAACAAGACATTCCTCGGTGTCACGCTCGACCTCGAGTTGACCGAGCGTGGACCCGCATCCCTCGGCGCGGCGGCACTCGGCCTCGCCTGGGGATGCCGGATCCTGCGCGTGCACGACGTCAAGGGCACGCGCCGGGTGCGCGACGTGTCCGCCGCCGTGAGCGCAGCCGAATGAGCGCCTCCTCGTACCTGGTGAGAGGCGACGACGCGTCGCTGGTGGCCCAGGAGGTGCGCGCACTGCTGGCCGACGTCGTGGGGGACCGCGACCGTTCGCTCGTGGTCGAGGAGATCGGCGGTGGTCCCGGCGATGACATCAACGTCGGCGCAGTGGTCGATGCCTGCCTGACACCGCCTTTCCTCATCGACCAACGAGTGGTGGTCGTGCGCGAAGCCGGACGACTTCTCACGGCGGATGTGCCCCGACTGGTCGAAGTGGTGAACGACCCGTTGCCGTCGACCGTGCTGATCCTGGTCGGTGGCGGCGGCACGGTCCCGGCTGCGCTCGTCAAGGCCATCACGGCGGCGGGGAAGGTCATCGATGTCTCGGTGAACCGTCCTGGAGACCGCAAGGCCTGGTTGCACGAGCATCTGCGCCACGCGCCGGTCAAGCTCGAACCGCAGGCCGCACAGTTGTTGGGCCAGCACGTCGGGGAAGACCTCGGTCGGGTCGAAGGCTTGCTGGGCGCCCTGGCCGCGGCGTACGGCCCGGGTGCCCGCATCTCCGTCGCCGACCTCGAGCCGTATCTCGGCGAAGCCGGCACCGTGGCCCGCTACGAAATCACCGATGCGATCGACCGCGGCGATGCGGCCGCGGCCCTCGGCGTGTTGCACCGCATGACCGAGGCGGGTGGGCTCAGCGCAGTGGAGGTGCTCTTCTCCCTGCACCGTCACTACGCCAACATGCTGGCGTTGGACGGCGCCACCATCTCGAGCGGCGAGGAGGCGGCGCAGCTGCTCTCGGTGAGCAGCGCCTTCGTCGGCAAGAAGGCGCTCGAGCAGTCACGGCGGCTCGGGAGCGCGCGCATCGGGCATGCCATCGAGCTCCTGGCTGACGCCGATCTCGACGTCAAGGGTGCCTCCGGCCTGCCGCCCGAGCTGGTCGTCGAGATCCTGGTGGCCCGGCTGAGTCGCCAGACCCGTCAGCGGGCGAGCACGTCTCGTCGCTGACGATCGTCACATCCCCGTGGTGAAATCAGGCCATGCATGAGACCCCCGGCGAACTGAGCCGGCTGCAGCAGCTTCTCGACACCAGCGCATCTGGGGCAGGACCGCACCTCCGGGGCATGCTCGGCGCAGAGCGCCGTCTCGATGCGGCGGCGCTCTGCGAACGACTGCAGGGGATGCGCCTGCTGGTCGTGGCCACCGTGACGGCCGACGGCCGCCCACTGGCCGGGCCGGTCGACGGGTACTTCCTCCACGGGACCTTCTGGTTCGGCTCGGGCCGCGACTCGGTGCGCATGCGGCACCTGGCGGCGCGCCCCGCCGTCACCGCCACCTACCTTCCCGGCCAGGAGTTGTCGGTGACACTCCACGGCCGGGCCGAGCTCTTCGACATCCTCGACCCGGCCCACGGTGAGCTCCGCCGGGCCATGCTCGATTTCTACCTGCCGACACAGGGACCTGACTTCGAGACGTGGTTGCACCAGGAGAATCCGATCGGCGCCCGGATCGTGCCGGACAAGATGCTCGCCCTCGCCTTCCCCGACTGACGGGTCGCCTGGCCCTCGGGGCCGGGCCGGGCCGGGATGGGCCGGGCCTAGCCAGCCCAGCCCGGCGGGCTACATCCGGGTGAGCGTCAGCACCGAACGGGCCCGAGCTCGCTGACCCCCCTGGCCGTGATCCCCGTATCCGGTCCCGCTCGCCATGGGTTCTTGGGCCAGGCGCGCGCCCAGGCCGACGAGTGACCATCCCAGGCGCTGGCGCACCGACCGATGCGCCGGCTGGAGCCCCGCCCCGCCGATCCGCACCCGCTCGAGATCCTCTCGTCTGTGCTCCACACCGAGCTGTTGCATGACCGCTGGATTGACCATGTGTCAACGGTACGACCGATTGCGGACATAATGAGTCCTCAATCCCGGGGTAACGTCGGGTCATGGACTCGGCCGCCCGGCTCCTTCGGCTCCTCGGCCTGCTGCAGAGGCGCTCTGCCTGGAGCGGCGCCGAACTGGCCGAGCGTCTCGAGGTCGAGGCGCGCACCGTGCGGCGGGACGTCGAGCGCCTGCGCTACCTCGGGTACCAGATCGAGGGCACTCCCGGGGCCGGCGGCGGGTACCACCTCGGGGGCGGCACCGAAGTCCCGCCCCTCCTGTTCGAAGACGACGAGGCGATGGCCGTGGCGGTGGTGTTGGGTGCGTCGGCCGGGGCCGCCGTGCCGGGCATCGAACGAAGCGCATTGACCGCTCTGGCCAAGCTGGACCGCTTGCTGCCGCCCCGGCTGCGCTCACAGCTCGCCGCCCTCCGAAGCGCCACGGTCGCTCTCGTCTCGCCGACCGAGATGGTCTCTACCGAGACGCTCATCCAATTGGCCCAAGCCTGTGACAACGGTCTCCGGGCGACGTTCACCTACCGCACCCACCAGGGTCAGCTCGGCGAGCGACGGGTGGAACCCCACCGGCTGGTGGCGACCGACCGGCGCTGGTACCTCGTCGCCTACGACCTCGAACGGGAGGACTGGCGGACGTTCCGGGTGGACCGGATCACCTCACTGCACGTGCCCGGGCACACCTTCGTACCCCGTCACCTCGCGGATCCGGCGCGGATGGTGGCTGAAGGTATCTCGACCGCGCACTACAGCCATCGGGCCGTGGTGTCCGTCAAGGCATCCATCGAGGACGTGGCGAAGCTGATTGCGCCCCATGTCGGCGTGTTGGAACGGGAGGGCGACCTCACCAGGCTCGAACTCGGAATGGACGATTTCGACTGGTTGGCCAGCTACCTCATCGGTCTCGGTCTCGAGTTCGAGGTGATCGAACCGCGAGAGATGCGCGCGCAGATGGCCATGCTGGGAAAGCGGCTGCTGGCGACGCACGCGGCACGCGACGCGCCTGGTGAACGCCAGGCGGCTGCGACGTGATTACTCGGCGGCAGCCTCGGCCGCCTCGGCCGCTGCGGCTTCGAGGGCGGCGATGCGACGGACCAGGCGGGACTTGTGGTTGGCCGCCGTGTTCTTGTGGATGACGCCTCGAGCAGCAGCCTTGTCGATCCGCTTCACGGCCAGGCGTAGCTGCTCCGCACTGTCCTCCGCACCGATTTCCGCCGCCGCGACGGCGTTCTTGGTACGGGTGCGCAGCTCGGCGCGTACCGACTTGTTACGGAGGCGGCGCTTCTCGTTCTGGCGGTTCCGCTTGATCTGGCTAGCAATATTGGCCACGTGAAGATCCTCGATGCTTTCGAATGGGGTGCGGGCGAACGGCGCGGCGGGCGTCAGCTCACCGGTGCGGGAAGCAACCCTAGCAGGTCGCGGCACCAATTCGCCCTGCGGCCGGGCGGCCGGCGCCCCACCGGTCGGTCCGGACCTGCGGTGTGGACCGGTACGATCGACTGACCGTGCCGCGCCCTCTTACCGCCAGTGGCCCCGTCTCCATTGGGGACATCCGCAATTTCTCCATCATCAGCCATGTCGACCATGGCAAGTCGACCCTGTCCGATCGTATTCTCGAGATCACCGGGGCGGTCGATCCCCGGCTGATGCGGGAGCAGTATCTCGATTCGATGGACATCGAGCGGGAGCGGGGCATCACCATCAAGGCCCAGAACGTCCGGGTCCTCTACAACGGCCATGTGCTCCACCTCATCGACACCCCGGGTCACGTCGACTTCGGCTACGAGGTGAGCCGTTCGCTCGCCGCCTGTGAGGGGGCGGTCCTCCTGGTGGACGCATCGCAGGGCATCCAGGCGCAGACCTTGGCCAACTGTTACCAGGCCATGGAGAACGAGCTCGAGATCGTGGCCGTGCTCAACAAGATCGACCTGCCGGCGGCGGATCCCGAGCGGTGCGCCCTCGAGATCGAGCACGTCCTCGGCCTGCCCGCCGAAGAGGTGCTGCAGATCTCCGCCAAGACGGGGGCCGGCGTGACCGAGCTCCTCCAGGCCATAATCGACCGGATCCCCTCACCGACGGGTGATCCCGACGCGCCGTTGCGGGCGCTCATCTTCGACTCGTCGTACGACCAGTATCGAGGGGTCGTGAGCTCCATCCGGATCGTCGACGGCACGCTGCACTCCGACGCCCGTCTCCGCTTCATGCAGGCCAACGCCGTGCATGACATGGAGGAGGTGGGCGTGCGCACGCCGGTCGGGGTCCCGGTGGATGTGCTCGGTCCCGGCGAGGTGGGCTACCTCATCGCGGGGATCAAGGACGTCGGCGAGGCCCGCTCGGGTGAGACGGTCACGACGGCGGTGCACGGAGCGACCGAGGCCCTCGCCGGCTATCAGGACCCCAAGCCGATGGTCTTCTGCGGCCTCTACCCCGTCGACGGCGACGAGCTGCCGGACCTGCGCGACGCCCTCGAGAAATTGAAGCTGAACGACGCCAGCTTCACCTTCGAGCCCGAGTCGTCCCATGCCCTGGGCATCGGCTTCCGTTGCGGCTTCCTGGGCCTGTTGCACATGGAGATCGTGCGCGAGCGGCTCGAGCGAGAGTTCGACCTCTCGCTCATTGCCACCGCGCCGAGCGTGGCCTACCGGGCCTTCCTCACCGACGGCACGGAGATCGACGTCGACAATCCCACCGAGCTGCCCGACGCCAGCCGCATCGACCACATCGACGAGCCCATGTTGACGGCCACCATCCTCACCCCGTCGGAGTACACCGGCACCGTGATGGAGCTCTGCCAGAGCAAGCGGGCCGAGATGACCCGCATGGAGTACCTCTCGCCCGAACGCGTGGAGCTGGTGTACACCATCCCCCTGGCCGAGGTGGTGCTGGATTTCTTCGATCAGCTGAAGAGCCGGACCAAGGGCTACGCCAGCCTCGACTACGAGCCGCAGTCCTACGCCACGGCCAACCTGGTCCGGGTCGACATCCTGATCAACCACGCGCCGTGCGATGCCTTCTCCACCATCGTCCATCGTTCGTCGGCCGACACCTACGGGCGCAAGATGGCCGACAAGCTGCGCGAGCTCATCCCGCGGCAGCTGTTCGACGTCCCTATCCAGGCCGCCATCGGCGGGCGCATCGTGGCGCGCGAGACGGTCAAGGCCAAGCGCAAGGACGTGCTGGCCAAGTGCTACGGCGGTGACATCACCCGCAAGCGCAAGCTCCTCGAGAAGCAGAAAGAGGGCAAGAAGCGGATGAAGAACATCGGGCGGGTCGAGGTACCCCAGGAGGCGTTCATCTCGGCCCTGCGTCTCGACGACTGACCTGCCTGTCCACGCCGTGACGCCGTCCCGGTCGTCGCATCCTTTCCGCCATGCCCCCGAAGCCGAGCTGAGGTGGGTGCCTGAGGGAACGGGCCTGGCACTCAGTACACTTGAGTGCCAGGCACTCATATGACCCCAACCGCCAGACACCCCGGACTCGTCGACCCCCGAGTGGACGAACGCGCCCTCAACGACCGGCAGGCCGCCATTCTCGAGGCGGTCGTGACCGAGTACATCGGCAGCGCGGAGCCCGTCGGCTCATCGCACGTGGCCGATGCCCCCGGGGTCCAGGTTTCCTCGGCCACGGTGCGGTCCGAAATGGTGGCTCTCGAGCGTGACGGGTATCTCGTGCAACCGCACACCAGTGCCGGGCGCATCCCGACCGACAAGGGCTACCGCTTCTTCGTCGACCACCTGACGCAGCCGGGCGTCCTCGGGCCGGCCCAGCACAAGCAGGTGTGCTCCTTCTTCGATCAGGTCCACGGGGAAATGGAGCACATGCTCGAGCGGGCCACCGGCCTGTTGTCCGAGCTCACCTCCTATGCCGCCGTGGTGGTCGGGCCCTCGCACGACTCGGCCACGATCCGCTCCGTGCAGGTCGTCGGGCTGGCGCCGCGTGTCGCCTTGCTGGTTGTCGTCCTCTCCGACGGGGCAGTGGAGAAGCGGACGCTTGATCTCGAGGTCGACGTCTCCGACGACGTGCTGAGCCAGGTCGGCGGTCTCCTCAACCAGCACCTGACCGAGCGGACCGCCTCGGCCACGTGGTCGGTCCCCCTCACCGGCAACGCAGCCGTCGACCGCGTCGTCGCCACCGCGGGTACCGCCTTCGGGCTCATCGAGCGCTCCATGGAATCGGATCAGGTCTTCGTGGGCGGGCCGTCGCGGCTGGCCCAATCCTTCGACGCGGTCGAAACGGTGCGCTCCGTGCTGGGCCTCCTCGAACAGCAGCTGGTCGTGGTGACCCTGTTGCGAGATGTCCTCAACCGCGGCCTCTCCGTGGCGATCGGCGCCGAACACGGGTACGAACCGCTCGCCTCCTGCGCCGTGGTCGTGGCCCCGGTTGCGATCGACGGTCACGAGCTCGGGGCGGTCGGCCTCTTCGGCCCGACCCGCATGGACTACCCGCGGGCCCTGGCCGCCGCGCACGTGGTCGGTGAAAGGCTGGGAGAACGACTGGGGGAGACCGGGCGGGGCGGGGCGCCTGCCGGATCGGGGAGTCACGATGGCGGGAATTGAGGGTCTGAGCGACCTGTACGGGCTCCTGGGAGTCCGGCCGGAAGCCACCGACGACGAGATCAAGAAGGCGTACCGGGCCCGGGCCAGGGAACTCCACCCGGACAACAATCCGGGGGACGACGTCGCCGAAGCCAAATTCAAAGAGGTGACCCTGGCCTACGAGGTGTTGCGCGACCCGGAGAAGCGGGCCCGCTACGACCGGTTCGGGCCCGAGGGTGTTTTCGGCAACCAGGGTGGTGGCGCGGGCGGATTCGGCTTCGAGGGCGGATTGGGCGACATCTTCGACGCGTTCTTCGGCCAGATGTCGGGCGGGGCCGGACGCCGCCGGGGTCCTGCGCCCGGTGCAGACGCCGAGGTGCGGATCAGCCTCGAGTTTGCCGAAGCCGTCTTCGGGTGCCGCCGCGAGATCTCGGTCCACCTGCCGGTGACCTGCACGGCCTGTGCCGGCGGGGGCGCGGCACCCGGGACCGAGCCCGTCACATGCGTCGATTGCCAGGGAGCCGGAGAAGTGCGTCGCGTCCGCCAGTCCCTACTGGGCCAGGTCGTGACCAGCGCACCGTGCGCGACGTGCGGTGGCCTGGGCGAGACGATCCCGTACCCCTGCGACGAGTGTGGCGGCCAGGGTCGCCGGACGGAGGAGAGCACGTTCACCGTCGAAATTCCGGCGGGCGTCGACAACGGCTCGACCCTTCGGCTGGCCGGGCGGGGAGCCGCCGGCCAACGCGGGGGTGCGACGGGATCGCTGTTCGTGCACCTGGTGGTGACGCCGGACCCGCGCTTCGAGCGGGAGGGCGACAGCATCCACACCACCTTGACCATCGGGGTGGCCCAGGCCGCCCTGGGCACCGCCGCCGAGGTGGACACGTTGCAGGGCACCCATACGGTGTCGGTCAAGGCGGGGACCCAGCACGGCCACGTCGAGCGCATCAAGGGCGAGGGAGTGCCGCACCTGCGCGGCCGGGGCCGCGGTGACCTCTTCGTGCACGTGCTGGTCGAGACGCCCTCTGCGCTCACCGAGGCGGAAGAGGACCTGCTCCGCCAGTTCGCCGCGGCCAGAGGGGAGAACGTGTCGCCGCCCGGAGGGGGCGGTGACGGCGTGTTCTCTCGCCTTCGTTCCGCCTTTGGGTAGCCCCGTTTCAGCCGAGATCGCCGCCATCGCGGTGCGTGCCGCGGCATCGGCGCAGGTGTTCGTCGACGACATGGCGCGGGCCGTCCCTTCGGCCGACGATCTCCATCATGTCGGTCGCGTGCTCCGGTTGCGTGCCGGCGAGGAGGTCATCGTCAGTGACGGTGCCGGGCATTGGGCCCGCACCCTCTGGCAGGGCGGTGACACCGCGGCGCTCGTCCCGTTGCACGGTGCGCCGGGGCCGGGGGGCGATGGCAGCGTCCAGCACGAGGCGGCGCCGGCTCCCGCGTTGACGGTGGTGTTCGCGCCGACCAAGGGGGAGCGCCCCGAGTGGGTGGTCCAAAAGCTCACCGAGCTCGGGATCGATCGCATCGTCCCGTTGCTGAGCGAGCGCAGCGTGGTGCGGTGGGGCGCGGCGCGCCAGCAGGGCGCGGTGGAACGGCTGCGGCGGGTGGCCCGGGAGGCGGCTGCCCAGTGCCGTCGGGTCTGGCTGCCCGAGATCAGCGACGTGGTGACCTTCGGCGACCTCGAGAGTCTCGGAGCGCCGGGGGAAGTCGTGCTGGCGCAACTGAGCGGGGACCGCCCCCGCGTGACGCACCGGGTGGTGGCGGTCGGGCCCGAGGGTGGCTGGGGCGCCGCCGAGCTGGCGTCGGGGCTGGCCACCGTCGGCTTCGGCTTGAGCGTGTTGCGGGCCGAGACGGCCGCGGTGACCGCCGGGGCGCTGATGGTCTCGCTGCGCACGGGTACGGTTGCCCCGGTGGCTCCCATGGGAGAATCCTCGTAGTGGCCGAAGAGACGGAATGGCTCGGGACCAAGGATGCCTCGGCCCGCCTGGGCATCACGTTGCGCAGCCTCTACCGTTTTATCGACGAGGGCGACCTGCCGGCCTATAAGTTCGGGCGTGTGATCCGCATGAAGGTCGAGGACATCGACAGCTTCATCGAGTCATGTCGCATCCGGCCGGGCCAGCTCGAGCACCTGTACCCCCCGTTGAAGGGCGACGCCGAGGAAGCCGACGGCCCCGACGACCCCGACGATCAAGAGAGCGAGACTGACGAGTGAGCGAGTGCATCTTCTGCAGCATCGTGGCGGGCGAGGTGCCCTCCGAGATCGTGCACAGCACCGAGACCACGGTTGCCTTCAAGGACATCTCACCGGCGGCGCCGCTGCACGTCCTCGTGGTGCCGCGGCGGCACATCGACGATGCGTCGCAGATAACCCCCGAGGACGGCCCGGTCCTGGCCGACATGCTGGTGGCAGCCCGCGCCGTGGCGGAGGCTGCCGGCGTCGCCGCGCCCGAGCGCGGCTACCGGCTCATCTTCAACATAGGACCAGACGCCATGAACTCCGTACCCCACCTCCACCTCCACGTGCTCGGTGGCCAACCACTCAAAGGACACTTCGCTCTCGCATGACGACGACCACCCACGCAGAATGCCTGGTACCCGGCAACCATTTGATGGCGGGGCTGCTCGGCACCCGCGATGAGCTCCTGCGGCAAGTCGAACAGGCCTTCCCCGACGAGAAGATCGCGGTGCAGGGCAACCGCATCACGGTCGAGGGCCCCGACGCCGACCGCGTGGTGCGGCTCTTCGATGAGGCCGTCCTCCTGCTGCAATCGGGGCAGAGCCTCGACAACTCCACCATGTCGCGCACGATCGACATGGTGCGCGACGACGTGCGGCCGAGCGAGATCATGCGGGCCGAAGTGGTGCGGGCCGCAGGCGGCAAGACGATCCGGCCCAACACGGCGGGCCAGAAGCGCTACACCGATGCCATCAACCAGAACATCATCACCTTCGGCATCGGGCCGGCTGGTACGGGCAAGTCGTATCTGGCGGTGGCCCAGGCCGTCAATGCACTCCAGACCCGCCAGGTGGCGCGCATCATCTTGACGCGGCCGGCGGTCGAGGCGGGCGAGCGGCTGGGCTTCCTCCCGGGGGACCTGATGGCCAAAGTGGACCCGTACCTCCGCCCGTTGTACGACGCGCTGTACGACCTCCTCGAGCCCGAGGGGGCGCAACGGCTCCTGGACCGGGGCACCATCGAGGTGGCGCCACTCGCCTTCATGCGTGGTCGCACCTTGAACAACTCCTTCATCATCCTCGACGAGGCGCAGAACACGACGCCCGAGCAGATGAAGATGTTCCTGACCCGCATCGGCTTCGGGTCGCGTTGCGTGGTGACCGGTGACGTGACGCAGATCGACGTGCCGGGTGGCCGCTCGGGCCTGATCGGGTTGGAGCCGGTGCTGGGCGCGGTGGACGACATCGCCTTCGTGCATCTGACCCGCCGCGACGTCGTGCGCCACAAGATCGTGGCCGACATCGTCGACGCCTACGAAGTGGCGGAAGGGCGGGCGGGATCCACGCAGTGAGCATCGACGTCTTTGCCGCCGATGAGCAGTCCGACCATCCGATAGAGGTCGCCCGCTGGGCCCGACTGAGCCAGAGGGTGCTGACGGCACGGGGGGTGAAGGGGGAGACCGAGGTCTCCCTCCTCTTCGTCGACGAGGACGCCATCGCCGCGCTCAACGAACAATTCCTGGGGAAGAGCGGGCCCACCGATGTCCTGTCCTTTCCGATCGAGGACGAGCCCGGACCGACAGGGCGCTCGCCCGACCTCGGGGGCAGCGGGCCCGGCACCTCCCCCGAAGAGGGAACGCTCACCCTCCTCGGCGATGTGGTCATCTGCCCGGCGGTGGCGGCGCGCAACGCGGTGGAACATGAGGTGTCGCTCGACGACGAGGTGGCGCTGCTGGTCGTGCACGGCCTGCTCCACCTGCTGGGCATGGACCATGAGAACGACGCCGAGGCCGAGCGCATGGAGGCGCTCGAGCAGGAGCTCTTGACGCGGTACTACCGGACCCAGGTGCCAGAGCGATGATCGCCGCCACCGGATTCCATACCGAGGACGGCGTGCTCGTGGTGGTCATCGTGGTCCTGCTCGCCGTCTCGGGCCTGCTGGCGCTGGCCGAGACCAGCCTGGTGCGCATGAACCGGATCAAGGCGAAGGCCATGGTGGACGAGAGGCGTCGAGGCGCGCGCCAACTGGCTCGCCTGATCGAGAATCCCGCGAAATTCCTGAACCCCATCCTCCTCCTCGTGCTCATCTGCCAACTGGTCTCGGCCACGCTGGTCGGGGTCGTGGCCGAGCATCTCCTCGGTGGCATCGGCGTGCTGGTCGGAGCCGCCTTCGAAGTCATCGTGATCTTCGTGTTCTTCGAAGCAGTGCCGAAGAACTGGGCGGTCCACAATCCCGAGCGGGCCGCACTGTTCAGCGCGCCCATCGTGTCCGTCGTCGTCCGCTTCCCCCCGATCCGCTTCGTCTCGTCCCTCCTCATCGGGCTGGCCAATCTGATCATCGGCCATCAGGGTGAGAGCGAGGACGGCATTCGACCGTCGTACATCACCGATTCCGAGCTCAAGGCGATGGCCGACGTGGCGCACGAGGAGCACGTGATCGAGCACCAAGAGCGGGCCTTCATCCATTCGATCATCGACTTCGGCGATACCGTCGCACGCGAGGTCATGGTGCCCCGACCGGACATGGTCACCATCGAAGGGGACAAGTCGATCACCGAGGCGCTGGAAGCGGCCCTGGCGGCCGGATTCAGCCGCATTCCGGTGCACAGCGGGCAGATCGACGACATTGAGGGCATCGCCTATACGAAGGACCTCATGCGGGCCGAGCGCGTCGGCCGGGGCGAAGAGCCCGTGCGCGCGAGCGCACGGGCGGCCGTGTTCGTGCCGGAGTCCAAGGATGTCTCGGCGCTGCTGCGACAGATGCAGGAGGAGAAGATCCACATGGCCATCGTCGTCGACGAGTACGGCGGCACGGCGGGACTGGTGACGCTCGAGGACCTTCTCGAGGAGTTGGTGGGGGACATCGTCGACGAGTTCGACGTGGAGGAGCCGACGGTCGAGAAGAATCCCGACGGATCGGTGGTGGTCAGCGCGCGCTACACGGTGGACGATGCCGACGAGTTGCTGGGAGCCGAACTCCCGCAGGGGGCGTGGGACACCGTGGGGGGCCTCATGCTCGACCTGGCCGGCCGGGTGCCGGCCGAAGGCGACTCGGTAGAAGTGGACGGCTTCCGGCTCACTGCGCTCGAAGTGCGGGGGCGCAGGATCGGCCGGGTGCGTATCGAGCCGACGCAGCCCCGCGGGCTCTACGCCGGCGCCGGGGACGGCTGAGCTCCCCATGCGCTCAGGGTTCGTGGCCGTCGTCGGTCGCCCCAACGTCGGCAAGTCGACGCTGGTGAATCAGATGGTCGGCACCAAGGTGTCGATCACCTCGTCGCGCCCGAACACCACACGCCACCGCATTCTCGGCGTCCTGCACCGGCCCGATGTGCAGGTCGTCTTCGTCGATACGCCTGGCCTGCACCGCCCGCGCAGCGTGCTCGGGGCCCGGCTCAACGAGACGGCCACCAGCGCACTGACCGACGTCGACATCATCCTGGTGCTGGTCGATGCCACGGCCGCAGTGGGCCCCGGCGACCGCACCGTGCTCGAGCGCTCGCTGCGCGAGGTCCAGCGGGGGGACGACCCGCCGAAACTGGTCGTGGTGGTCAACAAGATCGACAAGGCCTCCGGCGACCAGATCCTCGAGCGCCTCCTCTCGGCCAAGGCCGCGGTCGAGGCCATCTTCGACGCGGAGTCGGTCGAGTACTTCCCGGTCTCCGCCCGCAGCGGTCAGGGGGTCGAGGCCTTGACGTCGTACATCGTCGATGCACTCGAGGAGGGGCCACCCTTCTTCCCCGACGACGTCGTGACCGACACCCCCGAAGCGTTGTGGGTGGCCGAACTCGTGCGCGAGCAGTTGCTGGCCAAGACGCACGACGAGCTACCCCATTCGATCTCCTGCCGGGTCACCGAGTGGGACTGGCCGCACATCCGCTGCGAGATCATCGTCGAACGCGATTCGCAGAAGGGCATCGTCATCGGCAAGGGCGGCGAGGTGCTCAAGGCCGTGGGCATCGCGGTGCGGGCGACGCTGCCCGAGGGTGCCTATCTCGACCTCCACGTCAAGGTGGAGAAGCACTGGCAGGACCGCGACGAAATGCTCAACCGGCTGGGGTACTGAGGCGACGGAGCGGGTCCCGCCGCAACGCCCGTCGAGCTACGGCGCCAGGGCCTCCCGCAGGAACTCCTCGACTTCGGAACGCTCGACGCTGCGCCGCATCGGCGGGAGGGTGGCCAGCAAGACGCCCCGGTAAGAGGCCGTGGCCAGCCGCGGATCCAGGACGGCCACGACACCACGGTCGTCAGCGGCCCGGATGAGGCGGCCTGCGCCCTGGGCCAACAGGGTGGCGGCCCGGGGCAGATCGACCATGGAGAAGGCACGGCTGCCGGCCCGGGCGCGGCGCGCCTGCAGCAACGGGTCGTCGGGGCGGGGGAACGGCAACCGGTCCAACGTCACCAGGGAGAGCGCCCGTCCGGGGATGTCGACGCCCTGCCAGAAGCCGAGCGTGGCGAACAGGCAGGAGGTCTCCTCGGCGGCGAATTCCTCCAGGAGCCGTCCCTTGGGCAGCTCGCCCTGCAGGAGCAGGGTGTAGGGCAGATCGGGCCCCAGGGCCGCCGCCGCCTCCTCCGTGGCCCGCCGGCTCGTGAAGAGGGCCAGGGTGCGACCTCCGGCCGCGGCGATCAAGAGGGCGAGCTCGGCATGGAGTGCGGCCTCGGCTTGTGGCGCACGGCGGTCGGGCAGGTGACGGGCCACGTAGAGCAGCGAGTGCGCCCGGTAGTCGAAGGGGCTGCCCACGTTCAACTGGTTGGTCTCGAATCCCTCGAGACCGACGCGTTCCACCAGGAAGGGCGGCACCGTGGCGCTGGTCATGACGGCGGTGACCTCGCCCCAGAGGGCGGCGCCCAGGATCGGGCCCACGTCGATGGGGGAGAGCCGGAGGCGCACGTTGCGCCGGGTGCCGTCCACCCAGGCCACCTCGCCGTCGCCGCGGGCCAGCAGGCGGTGGAGGTCGTCGGTCAGATGGCTGGCCGCGCTGATGACCCGCGTCTTGTGCGCTCCCGAGTCGGAGCCGGATCCCCCCTCGCCCAGAAGGGAGCCCTGCAGGTCGCTGCGCCGCACGGCGTCGGTGACCCGCCCCGCCAACTCCGCCGCCCGGCCGACCAGCTCGGCCAGCTCCCGATCGTCCACCGGAGGGTGGGCGGTGTCGTCGAGGACGCGGGTGCCGACCCGGTCGGCCAGCAGGTCACCGATCTGATCGCCCAACGAGAGCAGCGACGACAGCAGGTTGGCTTCGTTCTCCGTCACCAGCGAGCGGGCCGACAGCGCCAGGGCGCGGAAGCGACCGGGGGTGACCTCCACCCCGAGGCAGGACGTCATCACCTCTTCGAGCTCGTGGGTCTCGTCGAAGACGACCGCGTCGTGGTCCGGGAGCACGGCCCGGCCGCTGGCCAGGTGGGCGCCGTAGAGGTGGGTGTTGACCACGACCACGTCGGCCGCTGCCGCGGCGTCGCGGGCGGCCTCGGCGAAGCAGCGGTTGCCCGACGGGCAGTTGAAGGCACCCGGGCACTCGCGGGGTCCGACGCTGACCATGTTCCAGGCCCGGGAACTGGGCTCGAAGGTGAGGTCGGCCCGGTCCCCGCTCTGCGTCTGCTCGGCCCAGGCCAGGAGCGTCCGCACCTCGTTGACCAGTCCCTCGGGAGCGCTCTCGGCCTTGGCGTCGTCGCGTTCGAAGGATTCGGTGTCGCCGCCGGCGTCGACGCTCAGCTCTGGTTGGATCCCGCCGTTCCCCACCTCGGCCACCCGTTGGCGGCAGATGTAGTTGCTCCGCCCCTTGAGCACGGCGTAGGAGAAGGTCAGGCCGAGGCCACGGTCGACGAGGGGGAGGTCCTTCTCGGCCAGCTGGTCCTGCAGGGCTTTGGTGGCGGTGGCCACCACCACCTTCTTGCCGCTGAGCACGGCGGGAACGAGGTAGGCCAACGATTTCCCCGTCCCCGTGCCGGCCTGCACGACAAGATGCGTGCCCGTCACGAGTGCCTCGCCGACGGCGCGGCACATCTCCTGCTGCTCGGAGCGCTGCTCGCCGTTGGCCATGCCCGCCGTGACCTTGGCCAGCGCCTCGACGGCGTCGTCGCCGGCCTGGCGGGCCTGCTCGGCCGTGCCCCGGGGAGTGCCCCCAGGCCCGTCGAGCGGCGCGTCGAGCGATGCGTCGAGAAGATCGTCCTCCTCCTCGTCCCAGTCCATGTCCACCTCCTGATCATGCCCGCACGTGATGACAAGGCCGGCGCGGTAGGTTCATCTGAGTGTCAACTCCCGCGACTGACCAGGGCGTCGATCCGGTTCCGGCCGCCCTTGACCGCACCCGCGTGCCGGCCCACGTGGCCTGTGTCATGGATGGCAACGGGCGTTGGGCCAGCGCCCGCGGCCTCCCCCGCACCGAGGGCCACACCATGGGGGAGACGGCGCTGTTCGATGTGGTCATGGGTGCGCTCGAGATCGGCATTCGCTGGCTGACCGTGTATGCGTTCTCCACGGAGAACTGGCGCCGCCCGACCGATGAGGTGCGCTTCTTGATGGGATTCAACGAGAACCTGCTCATGCGCCGGGCCGATGAGCTCAACGAGCTCGGCGTGCAGATCCGCTTTGCGGGCCGGCGGGATTGGCGGGTACCCCGCCGGGTGCTGCGCCGGATGGACGACTCGGTCGAGCTCACCAAGAAGAACCGCACCATGACCTTGACCCTGGCCTTCAACTATGGCGGGCGGGCCGAGATCGTCGATGCCGTCAAGGCCCTGGTGGCCGAGGGGATCCCCGCCGAGAAAGTCGACGAGAAGGCGATCCGGCGCCATCTCTACTACCCCGACATGCCCGATCCGGACCTGGTGATCCGGACGTCGGGCGAGACCCGTATCTCGAACTTCTTGCTCTGGGAGATCGCCTACAGCGAGCTGATCTTTCCCGAGGTCCTCTGGCCGGACGTGCGGCGCCGCCACCTCTACGAGGCCGTGATCGAGTACCAGCGCCGGGTGCGCCGCTTCGGTGCGGTGAATCCGTGAGACTGGGCGCATGACGCTCACCCGGTTCGCCCTCGGCGCCGGCGTCGTCGTGGTGCTGGCCTTCGCCGTCCTCATGGCCATCGCGGTCGGCGGCGCCTTCACCCCGGTGGTGGCCCTCGCCGCGCTGTTCATCCTCGTCGGCGCCGGCAACCTCCTCTACGGGAAGCACTCGCACGGGGCCGCGGCGAAGGCCCGCGTCCGGCCGGCGCAGGAGGCGCAGAACCGGGCCATCGACGAGGCCCAGAGCCGGGCCCGCCAGGAGCGGGAGCAGGCCCGCCGGCACGGGGACGTCAGCGGGTGAGCCTGTTCCGAGATACGGGTGTGGTGCTCCGGACCTATCGGATCGGCGAAGCCGATCGCATCATCGTGCTCATGACCGAACAGCACGGCAAGGTGCGGGCGGTGGCCAAGGGGGTGCGCCGGACGTCGAGCAAGTTCGGGGCCAGGCTCGAACCGCTCACCCACGTGGACCTCTTGCTCTGGCAGGGCCGCAGCGACCTCGACATCGTCAACCAGGTCGAGGTGGTCGAGACGTTCCGGGCCGTGCGCGAAGACCTGTCGCGTGTGGCCAAGGGCCTGGCGCTGCTGGAGGTGACCGATCAGGTCGCGCAGGAGCGGCATCCCGACCGGCGCCTCTTCGCCATGCTGGTCGGTGCGCTGCGTGCCCTGTCGGACAACGACGCCGATCCGACGCTGCTGGCGCCCTCGTTCTTCCTCAAGGTGCTCGTGCTCGAGGGCGCGACGCCGGTCCTCGATGCGTGCGCCTCGTGCGGGGAGGCCGATGGCGACGTCGAGCTGGTCGCCTTCGACCTGGTCGAGGGGGGCACGCTCTGCCGCCGTTGCCGGCGGGGTCGCCCCATGAGCGGGGCCGCCCTCATGTTGCTGCGCCGCATCCTCGGCGGCGACCTCGCAGCCGTGCTGGCCGGGCCGCCCCCCGAGGGGGCCGACGAGGTGGCCGAGCTGGCGACCGGAGCCATGGAAGGCCATCTCGACCGCCGCATCCGCTCGGTGCGGTCCGCGGTGGGACTCTGACCGCGTTCGGCGTCTACGTCCATGTCCCGTTCTGCCGGGAGCGGTGCGACTACTGCGCCTTTGCCACCTACACCGACCGTGACCATCTCATGGAGCGTTACGCCGACGCCTGTGTGACCGAGGTGCAGCGCCTGACCGAGAAGGGTGAGCTCGTCCCCGCCACCAGTGTCTTCTTCGGAGGTGGCACCCCGTCGCGGCTGCGCCCCGAGACGCTCCGGCGCATTCTTCGCGCCATACCCCGCACGGCCGGCGCCGAGGTCACCGTCGAGTGCAATCCCGAGGACGCCGACCAGGAGCATCTCGGGACCTATCGCCGGGCCGGGGTCAACCGCGTGTCCTTCGGCCTCCAGTCCACCCATGCCCATGTGCTGGCGGGATTGGGCCGGCGCCACGTCCCCGATGCCGCGGCGCGCATCGCCGCCGCGGTGCACGAGGCCGGCTTCGACAACTGGAATCTCGATCTGATCTTCGGCGGTGCGGGAGAGAGCGACGAGGATTGGCGAGGGTCACTGGCCGCCGTGCTCGCGCTGCCCCATCCGCCCCCGCACCTCAGCGCCTATGCCCTGACCGTCGAGCCGGGGACCCCGCTGGCCCGGGTCGAAGACCGCCATCCCGACGACGACACGTTGGCCGCGCGCTACGAGACGGCCGATGAGGTCCTGACGCGCGCCGGCTACCACTGGGAGGAGATCTCCAACTGGGCCCGGCCGGGCCACCGTTGCCGGCACAACCAGCTCTACTGGGACCAGGGTGACTACGTGGGCATCGGTTCCGCCGCCCACAGCCACCGCGCGGGCGAGCGTTGGTGGAACGTGCGCACCCCGGAGCGCTACATCGGCGCCATCGAGGAGGGCCGCTCGCCCGAGGCCGGTCGCGAGGTGCTCACGGCCGACCAGCGGGACTTCGAGGCCCTGTCGCTCGCGCTCCGCACGCCACGAGGTGTCCCCTGGGCCGACCTCTCCGGCCCGGGTGAATTGGCCGGTCTCGTCGAGCATCGCGGCGACCGCGCCGTCCTCACCGTCCGGGGCCGCCTGCTGGCCAACGAGATCACGACGAGAATTACCTCCGGTAGTCTGCATCGATGACCGAACACGCCCAGGCCAGCCCCGAGGCGCCGCAGGGCGAGAACGATCTGATGGAAAAGGTCGTGCGCCTGTGCCGGCACCGCGGCTTCATCTTCCCCTCGGCCGAGATCTACGGCGGTTTCCGGTCCACCTACGACTACGGCCCCCTCGGGGTCAACATGCTGCGCAACGTGAAGAATGCCTGGTGGCGTTCGATGGTGCAGCTCCGCGACGACGTCGTCGGCCTCGATGCCGCCATCCTCTCGCCCCCGGCCGTGTGGGCCGCGTCGGGCCACCTGGCCACGTTCACCGACCCCCTGGTGGATTGCCGCAGCTGCCACGAACGCTGGCGGGAGGACAAGATCGACGGCGTCTGCCCCAACTGCGGTTCCCGGGACCTGACGCAGGCGCGGGCGTTCAACCTCATGTTCAAGACGCACGCCGGTCCGGTGGAGGACGAGGGCCACGTGGCGTACCTGCGGCCCGAGACGGCGCAGGGCATGTTCGTCAACTTCGCCAACGTGCTCAACACCACCCGCAAGAAGCCGCCTTTCGGCATCGCGCAGGTCGGCAAGTCATTCCGCAACGAGATCACGCCGCAGAACTTCGTCTTCCGCACGCGTGAATTCGAGCAGATGGAGATGGAGTACTTCGTCCCACCGGCCGAGTCGCCGCAGTGGTTCGAGTACTGGCTGGCCGAGCGGCTCCGCTGGTACGTCGACCTCGGCATCCCCGAGGAGAAGCTGCATCTGCGCCATCACGAGACGAGCGAGCTGTCGCACTATTCACGGGGCACGGCCGACGTCGAGTTTCTCTTCCCCTGGGGTTGGGACGAGTTGGAGGGCATCGCCAACCGGGGCGACTTCGACCTCTTGGCCCACGCCACCGCCTCGGGGGAGCGCCTCGACTACTTCGACCCGCAGACCAACGAGCGCTACGTGCCGCACGTGATCGAGCCGGCCGCCGGCGCCACGCGGACGATGATGGCCTTCTTGATCTCGGCGTACGACGAGGACGAAATCGGCGGCGAGACCCGCAGCGTGCTGCGCCTGAACTGGCGGCTGGCCCCGTACCAGGTGGCGGTCCTTCCGCTGTCGAAAAAGGATCCCCTCGAGCCGCTCGCCCGCCAGGTCCTGGCGCGTCTGGCGCCGCACTTCATGTGTGACTACGACACCACGCAGGGGATCGGCAAGCGCTACCGGCGCCAGGACGAGGTGGGGACGCCGTGGTGCGTCACCGTCGACTTCGACTCGCTCGAGGACGACGCGGTGACGGTCCGCGACCGCGACAGCACCGAGCAGGTGCGGGTCCCCATCAAGGACCTGGTCAACGAGTTCCGCCGGCGCACGGGCGAGGAGTAGTCAGGCCACCCGGCGGTACTTGCGCACGGCGATCGGTGCCAGCACCACGAGCAGGCCGAGCGTCCAGGCGAGGGACAGCCAGACCGCCTTGGTGTTGTGGGTCGGCCCGCCCACCATGAGCGAGCGGGCGGCGTTGACCACCTGGGTCACCGGTTGGTTCTTTGCGAACGCCTGCAGCCAGCCCGGCATGGACGCCACCGGCACGAAGGCCGACGAGGCGAACGTGAACGGGAAGATGATGGGGAAGACCATCACCTGGGCCGTCTCGGCGTTCGAGGCCGAGAGACCGACCGTGGCGAACCCCCACCCGAGGGCGTAGGAGTACAGCAGGACGAGCAGGATCCCGCAGAGGAAGAGCCCGATGTTGGTCCCGATGCGGAACCCGACGGCGTAGCCCACGCCCGTCATGAGGGCGACGACGAAGATGTTGCGGGACAGGTCGGCGGTCGTCCGTCCGGCCAGGACGGCCGAGCGGGCCATCGGCAGGGCGCGGAAGCGCTCGATCAACCCCTTCTGGAGGTCTTCGGACAGCCCCACGGCGGTGCTGACCGAGCCGAAGCTCACCGTCTGCACGAAGATGCCGGGAATCAGGAAGTCGATGTACTTGAGGTGCGGTATGGAAATGGCCCCACCGAACACATAGGCGAACAGCAGTACGAACATGATCGGCTGCAGTGTCGAGAAGAACATGGCCTCGGGCGTGCGCGTCAGGGCCACCAGGTTGCGCCACGTCACGGTGAGGATGTCGTTGAGCACCCAGCGCAGGCGGTGGCCCGAGTCCGCGAGCGGAGCGGTCGCGGGGGCGGTGATCGTCGTCATGCGGCGTCCCTTCCATCGGCGTCGGCTTCGCCGCGATGTTTCGAGCCCTTGCCGATGCGGGCGGCCCGCTCGGCCGCGGTCTCGGCCTCCGACTTGTGGCCGGTGAGGCTCAGGAACACGTCGTCCAGGCTCGGCTCGCGCAGGGCCAGACCGGCGATGGGGACCTGGGCCGCATCGAGCGCGCGCAGCACCTCGGCACCGACCATCGGCCCGTTCTCCACGGTCAGCTCGACGATGTTGCGGTCCACTAGCGGCGCGTTGTCCGAGAGGGACGCCACCAGGCCGGCTGCCTTCTGTGCCATGCCATCGTCGCTGAGGGTGATGGACACGACCGACGTGCCCAGGTTGGCCTTGAGCTCGGCCGGCGTTCCCTCGGCGATGACCCGCCCATGGTCGACGACAACGATGTTGCGGGCCAACCGGTCGGCTTCCTCGAGGTACTGGGTGGTGAGGAGCACCGTGGTGCCGCCGGCGACCAGGTTCTCAATGACCCCCCACAGGTCCTGCCGGCTCTGGGGGTCGAGGCCGGTGGTCGGCTCGTCCAAGAAGAGCACCGGCGGCCGGGCCACGAGCGCGGCGGCCAAGTCGAGCCGGCGCCGCATGCCGCCCGAGTACGTCTTGAGGACCCGATCCCCGGCATCGGTCAGTCCGAAGTTCTCCAACAGTTCCGTGGCCCGCACGCCGGATGCCTTCCAACTCATGTGCGAGAGCCGGCCGACCATGCGGATGTTCTCGCGCCCGGTGAGGTTCTCGTCCACGGCGGCGTACTGCCCGGCCAGCCCGATGATCCGGCGGACCGTCTCGGCTTCTTTGACCACATCGTGACCGAGAATGGAGGCGCGACCCGAGTCGGGGCCCAAAATGGTGGAGAGGATGCGCACCGCCGTCGTCTTGCCGGCGCCGTTAGGGCCGAGCAGCCCGAGAATGGTGCCCTCCTCGACATGGAGGGAGACACCGTCGAGCGCGCGCACATTGCCGCGCGGGAAGACCTTCACGAGGTCGTGCGCCTCCACGGCGAAAGAGGAAGAATTACTCATTGCCAAAGAAACTTAGTGATAAAGTTATTTACGTGTCAAGGCAATGGTCCCGGAGCGATCTCGTCGCCCAGCTGCGATCCGAGATCGTCGGCTACTTCGGTGCCGCCAGCGACTTCGACGAGCGGGTGGCCAAGAGGTTCAAATTGAGCCGGACCGACATGCGCTGCCTGGACATCCTCGGACGCCTGGGCCCCATGACGGCGGGCCAGCTCTCAGAGGAGAGCGGGTTGACCACCGGAGCGGTGACGTTCCTGCTGGATCGCCTCGAGGCCTCGGGCATGGTGAAGCGCCGGCGGGACACCGATGACCGGCGCCGGGTTTGGGTGGAATTGGTGCCGGCGGCGCAGAAGAAGCTGCAACATGCGCAGCAGCCGATTGTCGAGGAGATGAAGCAGGTCACCCAGCGTTTCAAGGCGGAGGAGCTGGCGATCGTCCGCGACTTCATGCGGGAGGCCAAAGAGGTCTTCGAGCGCCAGATCTCCGCCGCCACCCCGTTTCAGAAGAGGCCCCCCAAGGGCCACTGAGCATGGCGGCGGCCGGTAGGCTGTGGCGCTCCGGCTCCCGGTGGGGCAGGAACGACCACCCAATGACCGCCGCACCCCGCGGTTCGCCATGCCAGGGCAAGGAGGCCCGATGCCGTACGTCTTCGACTTCGACCACAGCCATGCTCGACCGCCCATGGAGCTCAAGGACCTCTTGGGAGGCAAGGGCGCCAACCTGGCCGAAATGACGTCGGTACTCGCCCTGCCTGTCCCTCCCGGTTTCACGATCTCGACCGATGCCTGCCGGGACTACATGGCCGGCGGGTGGCCCAAGGGCCTCGAAGCCGAGGTCGCCGAGGCCCGCACGCGCCTCGAAGCAGCGATGGGCAAGGTCATCGGCGACGCCGACGATCCCCTCTTGGTGTCGGTGCGCTCGGGTGCCAAGTTCTCCATGCCGGGAATGATGGACACGGTGCTGAACCTGGGGCTCAATGACCGTTCGGTCGAGGGCCTGGCCAAGCAGACCGGGGACGAGCGCTTCGCGTTCGACTCCTACCGCCGCTTCATCGCCATGTACGGGCGCATCGTGCTCGAGCTCCCGGGCGAGGAGTTCGACTCCCTGTTCGACGCGGCCAAGGAGTTGGCCGGCACGACCTCGGATGCCAAGGTGCCGACGGAGCTGCTGCGCTACCTGGTCGACTCCTACCAGCAGATCGTCGAGCGCCACACCAAGGAGCCGTTCCCCCAGGATCCGGCGGCGCAGCTCCGCGGCGCCATCGAGGCGGTCTTCCGCAGCTGGAACGGGCCCCGCGCCATCGCCTACCGCAACCGGGAGCGGATCGCGCATGACCTCGGGACCGCAGTGAACGTCCAGGCCATGGTGTTCGGCAATCGCGACGACAACTCGGGCACCGGGGTCGGCTTCACCCGCGACCCGGCGACCGGGGCCAAGGGGGCCTACGGGGACTTCCTGGTCAACGCCCAGGGCGAGGACGTCGTGGCCGGGATCCGCAACACCGAGCCCATCTCCGAGCTCAAGGCGCAGTTCCCCGAGGTGCACGCAGAGTTGCTGGCCATCTTCGAACGCCTCGAAGGCCACTACCACGACATGTGCGACACCGAGTTCACCATTGAGCAGGGCAAGTTGTGGATGCTCCAGACCCGGGTGGGCAAGCGCACCGGCACGGCCGCCCTGCAGATGGCGGTGGACATGGTGCGCCCAGACGACCTGGGCATCTCCAAGGCCGAGGCCGTCTCGCGCATCACCGAGGACCATCTCGATGCGGTGCTGCACCCTCAGTTCGCCGGGTCGGGCTACTCGGTGTGGGCCAAGGGTCTCGGAGCCAGCCCGGGTGCCGCCGTGGGGAAGATCTACTTCACCGCCGATGATGCCGCGGCGGCGGCGGAGCGGGGCGAAAAGGTCATCCTGGTGCGGAGCGAGACATCGCCCGAAGACGTGCACGGGATGCTGGCCGCAGAAGGGATCCTGACCGCCCGCGGCGGCCTGGTCAGCCATGCAGCCGTGGTGGCCCGGGGTTGGGGCAAGCCGGCCGTGGTCGGCGCAGAGGTCCTGCGCCTGACCGCCCACTCGGTGAGCGTGGGCGACGAGATGCTCAACGAGGGCGACTGGGTGTCGCTGGACGGCGGGGCGGGGATCGTGGTGGCCGGTCAGGTGCCGTTGACTGCGGCGTTGCCCCCGGCGGCCTTCACCACCGTGCTCTCGTGGGCCGACGACATCCGAGCGGGCCACCTGGCGGTGCGGGCCAACGCCGACACCGGCGAGGACGCCGCCAACGCGCGCTCGCTCGGGGCCGAAGGTATCGGGCTGTGCCGCACCGAGCACATGTTCCTGGGCGAGGATCGCCTGCCCGTCGTGCGCCGCATGATCCTGGCCGACACCCGGGCGGACGAGACGGCCGCCCTGGAGGAGTTGCGCCAGGTCCAGCGGGAGGACTTCATCGAGATCCTCGACGCCATGGACGGGCTCCCCGTCACGGTCCGCCTCCTCGATCCTCCGCTGCACGAATTCCTGCCCAGCACCGAAGAGATGGCGATCAAAGACGCCACCGTCGGCCTCACCCCCGAGGAGCGCCGGCTCTACGACGCCGCCTTGTCGTGGAAGGAGGCGAACCCGATGCTCGGTACCCGCGGGGTGCGCCTGGGCGTGGTCAAGCCCGGGCTCTACGCCATGCAGGTGCGCGCGCTCATGGAGGCGGCCCGCCAACGGGTGGTGGACGGCGGGCACCCGATCGTCGAGATCATGATCCCTCTCACGGTCAGCCGGGAAGAGCTGGCGCTGGCCCGGAGCTGGGTCGAAGAGGCCGTGGCCGAGGTGACCGGCGAGGCGGCACCCAGCCGTTCGGAGAGCGCGACCAAGGCCCAGACGGCCAACGGCACGCTCGAGGTGACCATCGGCACCATGATCGAGACTCCCCGGGCCGCCCTACTGGCCGGGGAGATCGCCGAAGAGGCGGATTTCTTCTCCTTCGGCACCAACGACCTGACCCAGATGACGTTCGGCTTCAGCCGTGACGACGTGGAGGGTCGGATGATGAGCGCCTATCTCGAACTGGGCCTGTTGCCCCGGAACCCCTTCGAGGTGGTCGACTTCGACGGCGTCGGGGAGTTGGTTCGCCTCGGCACGCAGCGGGGACGGGCCACCCGGCCCTCGCTCAAGGTCGGCGTCTGCGGGGAGCACGGTGGTGACCCCGAATCGATCGCCATGTTCTACGACGCCGGGCTCGACTACGTGAGCTGCTCACCGTTCCGGGTCCCCGTGGCCCGCCTGGCCGCGGCGCAGGCGGTGCTGGCGGGGGAGAAGCAAAAGACCAGCTGACCTCTGGGGCCGTTGCGACCCGTTCCGGCGGAGGCAGCACCGCGGTACCGTCATCGGATGGGCATTCCCGACGAGGACGTGGCCCAGGTGCGGGCGGCGACCGACATCGTCGCGCTCATCGGTGAGCACGCGGCGCTCAAGCGGGTGGGCCGCCGCTGGACCGGCCTGTGCCCGTTCCACACCGAGAAGAGCCCCTCGTTCAGCGTCAACGCTGAGGAGGGCTTCTACTACTGCTTCGGGTGCCAGGCGTCGGGGGACGCGATCACCTTCGTCCGCGCCACCGAGCACCTCGACTTCGTCGACGCCGTCCGCCTCCTGGCCGACCGGGCCGGGGTCGCCCTGCACGAGGACGCCGAGATCGGAAAGGACCGCAAGCGCCGGACGGACCTTCTCGACGCCATGGAACGGGCGGTGGTCTGGTACCACGAGAAGTTGCTCCGTGCGCCCGATGCCGGGCGGGCCCGGGACTACCTGCGCTCCCGGGGCTATGACGGCGAGGTCGTGCGCCAGTTCCGGCTGGGATGGGCGCCCGACGACTGGGACGCGCTGAGCCGCGCCCTCAAGCTGCCCGAACGGGTGCTCACCGATTCGGGGCTGGGCTTCGTCAATCGCCGCGGCCGGGCCCAAGACGCGTTCCGCGGCCGGGTGCTGTTCCCGATCTGTGATCCGTCGGGACGCCCCGTGGCGCTGGGCGGGCGGATCCTGCCGCCGGTCCCCGGCGAACCGCCACCCGAACGTCCCGAACCGAAGTACAAGAACTCCCAGGAGTCCCCGATCTACTCCAAGCGCCGCACGCTCTACGCGCTCAACTGGGCCAAGCAGGATGTCATCGCGAAGGGCGAGGTCGTCGTCTGCGAGGGCTACACCGACGTGATCGGGTTCTTCCAAGCCGGGGTGCCCCGCGCCGTGGCCACCTGTGGCACCGCCCTGGCCGAAGAGCACTTCACGCTGCTGCGCAACTTCGGCCGGCGCATCGTGCTCGCCTATGACGCGGACGGCGCCGGGCAGAATGCCACCTCACGCGTCTACGAATGGGAGCGCCGCCACGAGGTCGACGTGGTCGTGGCGGACCTGCCCAGCGGGACCGATCCGGGCGATCTCTCCCGCAGCGATCCCGAGGCCCTGGCCAGGGCCGTCGCGGAGGCCAGGCCGTTCTTGCAGTTCCGGGTCGACCGGATACTGGGCGCGAGCGACCTCACCACGGCCGAGGGCCGCGCCCGGGCGGCCGAGTCGGCGTTGACCGCGGTGGCCGAGCACCCGGACGACCTCGTGCGCGACCAGTACGTCATGCAGCTTTCCGACCGGTGCCGGCTGGAGGCGCCCCGCCTTCGTGAGCGCCTCGAGTACCTGCGCGCCCATCCCCAGACTGAAACAAGTTCTACGCGCGCCCCGTCGAATCGCCATGATCCGGGCGAGCTGAGGGAACCCGAGGACGGTGACGACTGGGACGACGGGATCGTGAGGTTCCCTGTCCAAAAAGACGGTCCCGGACTCGAGGCGCTGAAGTTGGCGGTGCATCGGCCCGAGGAAGTCGCCGATCGCCTGCAGCCGGTCCTCTTCGTCGACGCGTTGCAACGCGACGCGTTCACTGCGCTGGTCGAGCACGACGATCTTCACGATGCGATCGCGACCGCGTCACCCGAGGTCGCCGGACTGTTGCGTAGAATTACCGTGGAGGAGCCCCTCATGGGCGACCCGGATTTCGGCGACCCGGTCGATCTGGTCGTGGGGGTGCTCCTGCGCGAGGCGGTCCGGCGCGAATTGTCCGAAGTGGAAAAGGCGTCGCGCGGGCTGGGAGAATCTTGGCAGGCTGGCGCCGCGGTGACCGCACAAGTGCGCCGCTGGCTGGCCGAACTCGAAGATCCGGGGTCCGTACGCGCTGCGGCGGATCGATTGGTAGCGTGGCTTATGGAGCGGGAGCCAAAAGAGGGATGACCGAGCTGGAATGGTGCAGGTGAACGACGACTCGGCGATGGCCGTCGAAGACGCAGCGAACGAAGTAGCCACCCCGGTCCTCGTCGCGGTAAAGAGTGACTCGCTTCCCATCGGCGTGTCGCAGATCGACTTCGATGCCGCACTCGCCGCCGGGCGTGCCAAGGGTTCGCTTACGCCCGATGAATTGATCGAAGTGCTGCACGATGTCGAGCTCACGCCCGAAGTGCTCGTCGTCCTGCTGGCTCGCATCAACGCCGAGGGAGTGGCTCTCGTCGACGACGATGTTGACGCGTTGGCCGAGGGGATCGCGGAACGCGTGCAATCGCGCAGCGCGGCACGCGCCGACGCGGTCAGCGACAACGGGCAGCGGCGGAAGAACGGCAAGCGTCCAACGTCGGCCGAGTCTTCGGGCAGTACGGAAGATCCCGTCCACACCTATCTCAAAGAGATCGGTCGCGTCCCCCTCCTCAACGCGGCGCTCGAAGTGGAGATCGCGCAGGCCATCGAGGTCGGGAATGAAGCGGCGGCCCGCATCGCGGCGCACGAGCTGGCCGAGCGGGGAGAGGGACCGGCAGAAGATGTGCTCAAGGGCACGGACCAGACGCGCAACCGGCGCCTGGTGCGCAAGGGGCAACAGGCGAAAGACGATCTGATCGAAGCCAACCTTCGCCTGGTGGTCTCGATCGCCAAGCGCTATCGCAACCGTGGCTTGGCCTTCCTCGACCTGATCCAGGAGGGCAACCTCGGCCTCATGCGTGCCGTCGACAAGTTCGACCACACGAAGGGCTTCAAGTTCTCCACCTACGCCACCTGGTGGATCCGCCAGGCCATCACCCGGGCCATCGCCGACCAGGCCCGGACCATCCGCATCCCCGTGCACATGGTCGAGACCATCAACAAGGTGGTCTGGGCACAGCGACAGCTGCTGCAGGAGCTCGGGCGCGAACCCACCATCGAGGAGGTCTCCCAGCGGGTCGAGTTCCCGATCGATCGCATCCGGGAGATCCTCCGCATCAACCAGGACACGGTGTCACTCGAACAACCGGTGGGAGATGAGGACGACTTCAACCTGTCCGACCTCATCGAAGACAGGGGAGCAGTGGTGCCCGACGATGCCGCCACCCGTTCCCTCCTCGACGTGGCGGTCAGGGAGGCGCTGGGCCATCTCTCCGAGCGTGAGCAGGATGTGGTGCGCCTCCGCTTCGGACTCGACGACGGAAAGATCCGCACCCTCGAAGAGGTGGGCAAGGAGTTCGGCGTCACCCGCGAGCGCGTACGCCAGATTGAGTCAAAGACCTTGGCCAAACTGCGCCGCCCCGATGCGGCGCACCTCCTCAGGGACTATCTCGAGGAATCCTGACCACCCACCGGGCCCCCAACGGCCCGATCCGGCTCCCGCCGCCCCGCTGATATCGTTCGGGGGCTGTACTGCAGTCCTTCCGGGGTAGCTCAATGGCAGAGCAAGCGGCTGTTAACCGCTAGGTTGAGAGTTCGAGTCTCTCCCCCGGAGCTTTCTGCCCGTTCAGAGCCTATTTCGAACGGTTTGTCTCCAGCGGATCCGGCTTCGGGCGCCCTGCGGGCAACACTGGCGGAAGCGATTTCGCAAGATGTGCGTCTCGTTCACTAGAGGCATGCGCGTAGCGCACCACCATGGCCACCGATCTCCACCCACCACGACTCATAACCTCCTTGGTGCTGGCGCCGGTCTGAGGGTCCGTCGCACGCAGTCCTCGCACCACCACGATTCCCCGGATTCAGCCGGCGTCGTTAGCCCTGGGGTCTTCAGGTTGGTGCGGCAGCCGGAACAAAGGTGAGATTCCATGGTTTCGCCCACTGAGATTACGCACACGACTTCTGGCACGATCCTTCAGGCACGGGCCGCCCAGGAATTCGAAGTTGGAGATTAAGGAACGTTTTCGACGGACCGTCGATCGGATAACACTTACCACCGTCATGCAAGTTCTTGGTCCGCCTTGAGGGAACTTCGTGTAGTAGCCACGTGCTCGTCGATGCTCACTTGCCAAAAAAACTTTTGAGCCTCGAATCCCCAGCTTGCACCTGATTTATCTTCACAAACACGCCTCGAAACCCGAGTTGAGATACACGACGTGGTGCATGCATGTGGTTAACGTGTGGCCCCAATGCGGGTGGCAGAACGGTGGATTGGCGCTATGCCTTTGCATGGGCATCGCCGGACGGGCGGAGTGTCGTTCGGGCGCAGTGTCCTTCTTCTTGCAATCGCAACCGTGCTCTCTTTCACCTGTGTGAGTGCAGGGTTGCTTTTCAGTGATGGCTCCTCAGCCACCGGAATCGTTCCTCCAGCCAATCCAGCTGCCAACACGCCGCCCAGAATCCCGTTTGCTTGCAGCACCACTGGAGATGATGTGAGCGCAGCATGCATCGACTCGGCGCTCTACGACATCAACTACGCCCGCAGCCTTGAAGGCGTTGGTCCCATGAGCTTGCCGACCAACTATGCGGAACTGACAATCCCCCAGCAATTTTTGGCAGTGGTCAACCTCGAACGCACTGCTCGGGGCCTATCCCCTGAATATGGACTGGGCAGCGCCATGGACCATCAAGCCCTGCAAGGAGCCGGAGCAGGCACGGACCCATATTTAGTCAGTTCCGGTAACTTCGTCGATACCGGAGGCGTGGCGGCTGGGTCGATCAATCCCTTAGTGGCCGACTATTCCTACCTCTACGAAGACGGCTACGGCGGCAACAATCTCGCTTGCACCAGTTCCACTGCCTCGGGCTGTTGGCTTCACCGTTCCATCATTTTGAACTCTGCCTGCGCCACTGGGTCATGCACGTTGGTGATGGGGGCGGCGTCCAGCACGAGTCCTGCTGGCACCGAGCTGGGTCAAAATGTCTTGTCAGCGGTATTCGGTGACTATGGCGCTGGTACTCCCCCTTCCTCGGAGATGGATTTCCTCAACTCATCGCTCAGCTACCCGGCTTCCGTTGTCGGGATGGCATCAACTCCTACCGGCAATGGTTACTGGCTGGTGCGCTCCAACGGCAGCGTCGATGCCTTCGGAATTGCGGCTAACGATGGGGATCTGTCCGGCCAATCGCTCAATGCCCCGATTGTCGCTATGGCGGCGACGCCGGATGGAGGGGGTTACTGGCTGGTTAGTGCTGACGGTGGGATCTTCACCTTCGGCGATGCCTACTACTACGGCAGTGCAGGCAACCTGCAGCTCGACAGTCCCGTAGTCGGCATGGCCGTCACCCCTGACGGAAAGGGTTATTGGCTCGTGGCCTCAGATGGGGGCGTCTTCAGCTTCGGCGATGCCCACTTCTATGGGTCCATGGGTGCAGCCCATCTCAATCAACCCATTGTCGGCGTGGCGACCGACTCGGCAACCGGCGGCTACTGGTTGGTGGCGAGCGATGGTGGCATCTTCTCCTTTAATGCCCCGTTCTATGGAAGCACCGGCGGTATCGCTTTGCGCCAACCGATTGTGGGAATGGAAGCTGGCCCCAGCGGTTCGGGATATCGGCTAGTGGCCGCTGACGGTGGCATCTTCTCGTTCAACCTGCCCTTCGAAGGTTCAGTAGGTGGCACCCCACTCAATCAGCCCATTGTCGCCATGGCCGCCGAGGGCACGACCGATTATTGGTTGGTGGCCCGAGATGGTGGCATCTTCACCTTCGGTGGCGCTGGGTTTTACGGAAGCGGGGCCTGACTCGGCTGACAATTGGCGACCCAAGGCGATATAGCCTGACTCTCAGACCACTGGGTGAGAAACGGGGCGTCACCAGCATGAACGGAATAGGTAGAGCGTCTGCGGAGGCGGACAGATTAAGCCCTCATCGTCTCGCTGCGGCCATTGGCGTCGCCTCGTTGTCAATGGTCTTGACCTGCCTGGCACTGGTTGTGTCCAACCCGGCCCTAGCGGCCACCACGCATCACAGCGAAGGCTCCCTCGTAGCGCACTCTCTCACGTCCAATCCTACCTGCACGACGCTCATGGAAGCGGGCGGGAGCGATGAAGTGACCGGATGCGTGCAGGCCAGTCCGACGGGATTGACGTTTAGTTGGACTGGCTACTACGGGTTCGCCTTTGCCAACCAAGGTATTGCCTATGTCGGAAACGGCGCTTCGAATAGTGAGCAGTTCTCGTGTTCGATTCCGACTTGCATCCGCTTCGTTCCTCTGGCGTCGGGCGAATACAGCGGGGTGGCCACAGTGGTTACCGGAGGATCCGGCCCAGTTCCGGAGATGAGCTTTGACCTTGATGTCAGTGCATCGGACCCGCCGACACCCAAAACGATTACCGCTCCCATCGTTAGCATGGCCGCCAGCCCTGGTGGCCTCGGCTACTGGGAAGTCGGCTCCGACGGCAACGTCTATGCCTTCGGTGATGCGGCCAACTTCGGATCACTCGTCGGAAAGTCGCTCAATGAACCAATAGTCGGTATGGCCGCCACACCTAATGG
>Ga0307374_10001727_pt1 | contig 40012 bp, 34 predicted proteins | sample OX3MG_FD_202532 | JGI IMG/M metagenome (GOLD analysis project Ga0307374, IMG submission 202532) | Soil microbial communities from Risofladan, Vaasa, Finland - OX-3 | ecosystem: Environmental > Terrestrial > Soil > Coastal area > Acid sulfate soil | place: Finland: Risofladan, Vaasa | collected... | reverse complement strand
GCGGTTTTCGATCACATAGGATACGCCCGAGGGCGTGCGGACATTATCCTCCAGCACGTGAAAGCGCCCGTCGCCGCCGCGCACCAGGTCGATTCCGGCCACGGTGATATAAACGCCGCCAGGCGACCGGATACCGGCCGCGGGAGGCCTGAACTGTTGCGAACCGATCACCAGGTCGCGCGGGATCACGCCGTCCTTGATGATCTGGCCTTCGCGGTAAACGTCGGCGACAAACGCGTTGAGCGCTCGAGCGCGTTGGATCAGCCCGCTTTCGAGACCGGCCCAGACCTCGGCCGGGATGATTCGGGGAATCGGGTCAAACGGGAATATCCGCTCCTCTCCGTCATGGTCGCCATAGACGTTGAAGGTCACCCCCATCGTCTGAAACATCCGTTGCGCGCGCTCCCCGAGTTCAGCCAGCCGCGTGGGCTCCATCGCGAGCAGGTAGGCGATCACCCGGGCGCACTCGGGCCGTGCGCGCCCTTGCGCGTCAAACATTTCGTTGATCGGCTGGAGCTCGGCTGCTTGTGCCCGCCAATCAGGCAGCGCTATGCCTGCCCGCTGTGCATCCATCGCGTCTACCTCGTTAGAGAGCCGGTGTATTTCGTGCCGCTGAGCGCGCGATACGCTGCTTAGAGCAAGGGGCGTGCCCTTCGAGATGATTGTGACCGGTGGCGCATGGTGCGATGGTCCAGCGGTTCATCGACACGCTGCGCGATTCGACGCGCGCGTCGGAGCGCAACGGCTAGGCGCAAAGGCAAATCGCGATACCTGCCCGCGCGGGGCATTGCGGTATCCGCTTATTTGCCAGATTCCCGGAACAGTGCTTTACTCCGCGTCAGATCCGCAAGCGAGGCGACGACGATGGCGAACAGCGGCGGGAAGTTTAACGTCGGCGGCGTGATGCTGCCGGTGCCATTCAAGATTCGACGCCTGGGGCACTTCGGCTTTAATTTCGACAATCTCAAAGCCGGCGTCGACTTCTATACCAGGATGCTGGGCTTTCGGATGGTTGACGAGATCGACCTGAGCAAGATTCCCGGGCTGGGCGAGAAGATGAAACACTCCCCGGACCCGCGGATTATCTTTACCAACTACGGCGGCGATCATCATGCGATGGTGCTTGCGCATCGCTCGCTGGGCGCGGCGTTCGGCGGTGCGCCGGCGGACGATATCACCATCAATCAGATCACCTGGCAGCTCGGCACCCTGGAAGAAGTGGTAACGGCCGCCGATTTTCTGCGCGGTCGGAAGGTCACGATCGAACGCGTCGGCAGGGACATGCCGGGCAGCAACTGGCATGTGTATTTTCAGGATCCCGACGGTCACACGATCGAGCTCTATTACGGCATCGAGCAGATCGGATGGACCCGCGTCGCCAAGCCGCAGTCGATGTACTATCGCGGTTTCCATGAGCAGCCGCCGGTGCCGCAGATGAACGAGGAGGACGAGCTCCGGGAAGCGGCGCAAAAGGGAATCGACATCACTTCCGGCCACCACGTCCAGGATTCGATGCCGCCCAAATACAACGTCGGCGGCGTGATGCTCGGCCGGCCCTTCAAGATAACCAGAATCGGACCGGTGGGGTTGTTCGTCAACGACCTGTCACGTTCGGAGGCCTTCTTTACCGAGACGCTGGGCTTTATCAAGACCGAAGAGCTGATGCATCAAGGCCATCGCGCGATCTATCTGCGCAACGGCACCGAGCATCACAGCCTCGCGCTGTTCCCCAAGCAGTTGCGCGGCGACCTCGGGCTCGACGCGCATAGCTCGGTGATGACCTTCGGTGTCGAGGTCGGCAGTTATCAGCAGCTGGTCGAGGGTGTGCGCTTCCTGAAAGAGCAGGGCGTGCGCTTTACGGAGAAGATCCCGCCCGACCTCTATCCTGGAATCGACTACGCCGCGCACGCGCTCGATCCCGAAGGCCATTGTATCCAGCTCTATTACTATATGGAGCAGATCGGATGGGACGGGAAGCCGCGGCCCAAAGAACTACGGCGCAAGGTGGGCGCGCAGTGGCCCGAGGCGCTGGAGCCGCTGTCGGATACTTACGCCGATCAGACTTTCCAGGGACCGCTCGGCTGAGCCGGCATCCCGGCTGCACAGCATCACCATGCCGCACACAAAGTTCTTAATTCGGGGAGCCCGCCTGTTCGACGGCGACGCGGTCGTCGAGGTCGGCTCAGTGTTGGTCGAAGGCGGGAAGATCGTTGCAGTCGGCGAGCGACTTGAATCGCCCTCGGGGACCGAGATTATCGACGCACAGGGCATGACGCTGATGCCCGGGCTGATCGATGCACACACCCACGCGATGCCGCCATCGCTCGAGCACGCCATCCTTTTCGGCGTCACCACCGAACTGGACATGTTCTCTTGCCCGGAGTGGATGGACGACCAGCGCCGGCAAGCCGCGACTCGGAACGACCTCGCCGACGTCCGTTCCGCCTCGGTCGGCGCCACGGTTTTGGGCGGCCATCCTTCGATGATGATCGGCATCGTTTTCGCCGGGCAGTTCCCGACCCTGGCGTCGGCAAAAGATGCGCCCGCTTTCGTCGCGACACGGGTGGCGGAGGGCGCCGATTACATCAAGCTGATCATCGAAGACGGCGCCGCCCTGGGTCATCCGTCGCCAACCCTCGACCTCGAGATGGCAGCCGCGCTGGTATCTGCCGCACACGCCCACGGCAAGATGGCGGTCGCGCACGCCACCAGCGTCGCGGGCTTTCGACAAGCTATCGCCGCCGGCGTCGATGGGATCGTACACGTGTTCGTGGACCGGCCGCCGACCGACGAGATCATCGGCGCCGTCCGGGACGCGGGCGTGTTCGTGGTCCCGACGCTCAGCACGATGGGCTCGCTGACCGGCGAACTCTCGGGTGAGGATCTCGCCCATGACGGCCGTGCACAAGGACTGGTGCCCGCGGATTGGCATCGGAACCTGTGCCGATGCTGGCAGCTCAATTCCCCTGGCAAGCTGAAGCATGGGCTCGACGCGACGCTTGCGCTGCACCGGGCGCGCGTTCCGATCCTGGCCGGGACCGACGCGGCAGCGATCGGCGTGGTCGGGACCGCGCATGGAATCAGCTTGCACGGTGAACTAAGACTTCTGGTTCAAGCCGGACTCACGCCACTTGAAGCACTCCGATCCGCCACGTCGATGCCGGCGTCGCACTTCAAGCTCACCGATAGAGGACGACTAGCCCCGGGTCTACAGGCCGATCTGCTGCTCGTCGAGGGCGATCCGACCTCGAACATTGCCGACACGCTCTCGATCCGCGGTATCTGGAGAAGAGGTGAGCGCCTGGACCGCGAGGCGAAACGCAGCGGCGCGGTCCCTGAAAACGCGATCTCTGGGTCACGAGCTTAGCGAGGCTCTTTCCGCCAGACTTCGCGGCACAGGCTTACTTGAATGTTCGGGTTCGCTCCGCTGAACCGCCCGCTACTTTGACCGTTTGAAGTCGCCTCCCAGCGCCACGCGGCGAAGCGCTTCCGAGTCTGTCGGCTGATGGCCGACGCGGTTGGCGGGGGCCGGAATCTCGGCCACGGTGTTGCTCAAGCGTCCGACGCCGCTGACCTCGACCTCAACCACATCGCCAATCTTCATCGGCCGCGAGTTGGCGGGCGTTCCGGTGAGGATCAGATCCCCTGGCAGCAGCGTGATATGCCGGCACAAGTCGGCGAGCAGGTAGTCGATGCTGAACAGCATCTCTTCGCCGACGTTGCCGTGTTGCACCTGCTTGCCGTTAATGTAGGTGTGCAGCGTGGCCTTTCGGATATCGACGCCGCGAACGATTCCAGGGCCGATCGGAGAAAAACTATCCATGCCCTTGACCCGCAGCATCGAATTCATATCGGTGTCACGGAAATCATGGCAACCGACGTCGTTGGCAGGCACGAAACCGGCGAGATAGTTCCAGGTTTCCTGCGGCTCAAGATTGCGCATCGGTTTACCCACCACCACGCCGATCTCCCCTTCGTAATTCAGGTACTGGCAATCCGCCGGACGGTTCAGCACACCGCGATGCGAGTTCAGCGCCGTCGTCGGTTTCTGAAAATAGGTCGGTGTGATCTGCTCGGGCGCCCCGAACTCCACGCGCCGCGATTCGTAGTTGAGATGCACGCAGATGATTTTGGTCGGCTCGCAGGGGGGCAGGTATACCGCGTCGGCCTCCGCGACCTGGCGGCCGTCGCCCAGCATCAGCTTGCCGTCGGCGGGACGCACCCATTTCGGCTGACCCTCATGCAGAATCCTGCGCCACTCCTCACGTTCGCCGGTTAGCACGCTCATTATTCAGCTCCTTGTTGCGCGAGACCTGCAGCCCGCCGGCGGCGGCCTGCTACGCGATCAGCTTCGCTAGGGTATCAGCAGTAGTTTTCCGGCTGAGTTTCGTGACTCGAGAAATCGATGAGCCTCGATCGCCTGTGCGAGCGGAAAGCTCTTGCCGATCAGGATCTTGAGTTTGCCCTCGCGCATCAGCGCGAACGATCCTTCGATTCCCGCCCGCATCAAATCCGCGAACTGAAACACCGTGGGCAGCCCGAAAGCGGCCATCCTCAAGGACTTTCCAAACAGCACCAGCGGATTTACCGAATCCGGCGGACCGCCGGCACGGCCGTAGAGAACGATCTGACCGAACGTCGCCAGGCATCCGAGTCCCTTCTCGAAGGTCGGCTTGCCGACCGCGTCGAGGATCAGGTTGGCGCCGCGTCCATCCGTCAGCCTCATCGTTTCGGCGGCGAAGTCCTGGCTCGCATAGTTGATCACCTCGTCGGCGCCATATTGCCGGGCGATTGCGGCCTTCGCATCACTGGAGACGGTGCCGATAACCCGCGCACCGGCCGCCTTCGCGATCTGGATCGCCGCCACCCCGACGCCGCCCGCGGCCGAATGGATTACTACTACGTTACCCGGTTCAGTTTTGTACGCCGTGTGCAGCAGATGCCAGGCGGTGAGGACCTGGATCGGAAACGCGGCGCCGTCCTCGAAGCTCACGAAATCGGGCAGCGGAATTACTCCCGTGGCCGGCGCCAGGCAGTACTCGGCGTAGCTCTTGCGGGCGAATGCCGCCACCCGCATCCCGGGTCTGAGATTTTTGACGTCGGGCGCGACCTGCTCGATAACTCCGGCGGCTTCGAGGCCGGGGATATCGGGCAGGCTGGGCTTTATCATGTACTCGCCGCGGATAAAGAAAGTATCGGCGAAGTTGATGCCCGCCGCATGCACGCGTATCAGCACCAGGCCCGGGCGAAGTTCAGGGGTAGGGGCATCCGCCGGATGCATGACGCTGGCGTCGCCAGTCTTTTCGAATACGATCGCTTTCACGAAGTCCTCACAGTTCGGTTTGCGCGCATCCGCGAGAATGGCGCTTGTCGGTTCTCCGCCGAATCTACACCCGGGATTGAATTTCCGCGAGAGCTGAGGCTCGCCCGCGGCGACGAAATCGATATCGGCGGTTCCCCGCGAAGTAGGAATCGTGTAAGGCAGCAGATGCGCGGGGCGTTCAGTTTAGCTGTACGCCTGTCGTATATTTTGAGGGCAGGGCGACATGAATCCAACTCATTTAAAACCCGGGCGCGAGCGACCGACTGCTCTTCGGAGGAACGGCCATGACCGAGGCTGAGACTTGCTTTCTATCCGCCACGCAACTGCTGGACGCTTACCGGAAAAAGACGCTCTCGCCGGTGGAGGTCATCGAGGCGCTGGCAGGGAGAATCGAGGCGCTGAACCCAACTCTCAACGCCTACTGTCAGTTGCGCCTCGACGAAGCGCGCGCCGAAGCAAAAATCAGGGAGCGGGAGCTGGCGCAGGGCACTTTGATGCCGCTTCACGGCGTGCCCTTCTCGATCAAGGACATGACGGCGGTGGCCGGGATGCCCACGACCTTCGGTTCCAAGGCGATGGTCGACGCTATCGCCGCCGAAGATGCGCCGATCGTCGAGCGGCTCAAGCGCGCCGGCGCGATTTTCGTCGGCAAGACCAACCTTCCTGAGTTCGCTTACAAGGGCACCACCGACAACCTGCTGTTCGGTCCGACGCGCAACCCGTGGAATACGACGCGCATCGCCGGAGGCTCGAGCGGCGGGGCCGCGGCCGCGGTCGCCGCCGGCATGGGTCCGCTGGCGGAAGGGACCGACGGTGGCGGATCGATTCGAATACCGGCGAGTTGCTGCGGCGTGTATGGCCTGAAGCCCTCGGTGGGCCGCGTACCGCATACGCTCCTGCCCAACCGGTTTCTGCTCGCGGCGCATACCGGTCCGATCACGCGGACGGTGGCGGATGCTGCCCTGATGTTGGATGTGGTCGCCGGTCCGGACGAGCGGGATCCGCTATCGCTTCCGGCGGGCGAAAAGAGCTATCGCGCGGGTTTGAATGGCGGCGTGAAGGGCGCGCGCATCGCCTTCAGCGTCGACCTGGGGTTTGCAGTGGTGGCCCCTGAAATCGCCGAGATCACGAGGAACGCTGCGCAAGCCTTTTCCGAAGCCGGCGCCCAGGTAGAGGAAGTTCAGCTCGATTGTGGGAATCCGGAACCCGCGATGTGGGTGATGTGGCAGTCCTTGTACTCGACGATCGCCGACTTGGTCGATCTCGAACGATGGGCGCCGCAGATGACTCCTAACCTGGTTCAGATCATTCGCGACGGAGGACGGCTGAGCGCCCGCCAGTATCTGGGAGCGCTCACCTCAGCCAGTGCATTTTACGATAAATTGCGCCTGGTCTTTGAGAAATACGAATTTATCCTGAGCCCTGTGCTCGCCTGCGAGCCGTTCGAGATCGGGATTGAAGGTCCGACGGAGATAAACGGTAAGCCGTGTCATCCCATTGTCGGTTGGTTGCTTACCTATCCGTTCAACATGACCGGCCATCCGGCCTGCTCGATTCCCTGCGGTTTCACGCGCAGCGGACTGCCGGTCGGACTGCAGATCATCGCCCGGCGGCATCAGGACGCGGCCTTGCTGCGCGCCTCCGCCGCGTTCGAGTCGGCGCGGCCGTGGGCATCGCGACGCCCGAACCTGTAGCGGTCGGGATGCGTGCCGCCTTATAGTGGCGCTCGATGTTAAGGCAGGCACTAAATCGCCGGTGGTAAGACCGATGAACCGAATCCACACTCAGACCAACGATTCGCGTTACGATTGGAATGCCCTGATGCACGACGGTCAGGTGCATCGCTCGCTCTACACGGACCCCGCGATCTTCGAGCTCGAGATGGTCAAGGTTTTCGGCGGCACCTGGACCTTCCTCGGCCATGAAAGCGAGATCGCCGAGCCCAACGACTTCATCACGCGCCGTCTCGGCCTGCGTCCGTTGATCATCACGCGCGATCGCGCCGGCAAAGTCCATGCGCTGCTGAATCGATGCTCTCATCGGGCGGCCACAGTCTGCCGTCTGCCGAGCGGCTCCGCCAAATTCTTCACCTGTCCTTACCACGGCTGGGCGTATACGAATCAGGGCGAGCTGGTGTCGGTGCCGGGCGAAGGCGCGTACGGTCCGGAATACCGGCGCGCGGACTACAACCTGGCCCATCTGCCGCGCGTCGACAGCTATCGCGGCTTCATCTTCGGCACGCTCAATCCTGAGGCCGGCCCGCTGGTCGAGTGCCTGGCGGGTGCGCGGCCGCTGCTCGATCAATGGCTCGATCGCTACCCGGGAACCGAAATCGTCGTGCGCAGCTCGGCGCAGCGGATGGTGATACGGGCGAACTGGAAGATGATCTACGACAACGCCGGCGACGGCTACCATCCGTCGTACTCTCATCGCTCGCTGCTGCAGATCGCGGCCGAGCGCTACGGCCCCGACTACGATATGCAGTATTTCGGCAAATCGAGCGATCCCGACGACTCGCCGCTCTACGTCCAGTCGCTCGGCAACGGCCATACGTTTCTCGATCAGCGGCCGGAGATGCACGCCGAGTCGGCCTGGCAGCGTCAGCGCCCGCAACCGGGCCGCGAAGCCTACGAGACGGCGCTGAAAGAGCGCGTCGGCGAAGAGGAGGCGCGCGGCCTGCTCGAGGTCGCGGTCGGCTCCGGCATGAACCTCAACATCTTTCCCAACCTGCTGATCGTCGGGAATCAGCTCCAGGTGCTGGAACCGCTCGCGGTCGATCGCTCGCAGGTCAACTGGTACGGGACCACGCTGAGCGGAGTGCCCGACGAGATCAACGTTTTGCGGATGCGCACGCAGGAAGATTTCCCGGCGCTGGGCGACGTCGATGACAATGCGAACTTCGAGGCTTGCCAGGCCGGGCTCGCGATCCCCGAGCTCGAGTGGCTCGACGTCAGCCGTCATCTGCGAACCAAACGCGAGCAGGTCGATAGCCACGGCATCGTCACCGGTCCGGTGACCGATGACCTGCATCTCCGCGAGTACTACAAGGAATGGAAGCGCCTGATGAGCGCCGATCTCAAATTGACCGTCGAGCGCTAACCATGGCCCAGGTGAAATCCAAGCCGACTCCCGCTTCCTCGTTCTATCTCAACGACCGTTTTTATGAGCGGCTGTGCCGGATCGCTCGCGAGTGGTCGACCGCCGGTGAAGCGGCGGGCGCCGATCTGCGTCAAACCTGCGAGGGGCTGTTGTTTCGCGAGGCGCGGCTGCTCGACGACGGCGAGTTCGAGCCATGGCTCGGCCTGTTCAGCCGCGAATGCGCTTACTGGATTCCCGCCAGTTATCCGCCGGGCGATCCGCGCCGCGAGGTGTCGCAGGAATTCAACGATCGGCGCCGGCTGGAGGATCGCGTCGCGCGCATCCGTACCGGGCACGCCTACTCGCAGGTCCCGCCCACGCGGACCAGCCATCTGCTCGCCAACCTGGAAGTGGCGGCGATCGGTCCGGCCGAACTCCGCGCGCGAGCGAGTTTCGCGATCCACACCTATCGCATGGAAGTGCATCGCACGCTGGCCGGATGGTGCGGTTACGTTCTGATTCGCGAAGACGGCGACTGGAAGATCCAGCTCAAGCAGATCAACCTGATCGATGCCGACCAGGGGCAGGAGAACAATTCGTTCTTTCTCTAGCGCCGCAGGATTCTAGAAAAGTTCGAAATACTCGCGCTGCTCCCATTCGGTGACCCGATCGCGGCAGTCCTCGAGGGTGAGGCCGGCCGAGTCAAGATATTGCATGAACCGTCCCAGCTCCGATGCCTTGAGCTTCGCGATGTAGTCGATAACTTCCGCGCCGAACTGCGTCTCGAACAGCCGGTCCTGCTTCAGCGCCGCCAGCGCTTCCGGCAAAGACACCGGCAGAGTCGCTTTGCCGGCTGCCGCGTAGGGCAGCTCGTCGGGCGGCCCGGGGTCGATGCGGTTGATGATCCCGTCGAGCCCCGACACGATCTGCGAAGCCATGTACAGATAAGGATTCGCGGCCGGCTCACCGGCGCGGTTTTCGATATGCACGCTCGGCTGATCGCCGGCGCCCTGCACCCGGAGCATCGCGGCCTTGTTGTCGATCGCCCAGGTGACGCGGTCGGGAGCTAACGAATTTGGCTTGAACCGCCGGTAGCCGTTGATAGTCGGGGTGCTGAACACGCTGGCCGCGGCGGCATGCTTGAGGATACCGCCCATAAACCTCAGACCGATTTCTGACAGCGGCTCATCCGGCGTCGACGCCATGAACGCGTTGGTGCCGGAATCGCGATGCAGGAGCGACTGATGAAGATGCCAGCCGCTGGTGAAGAACTCGCCCAGCGCGGGCTTGCACATGAACGACGCGTGATAGCCATTTCGCCGGCAGATTTGCCGGGCGGCGCTGCGGAAAAACACCATCGCATCCGCCGCCGCGAGCCCCGCCAGCGGATCGAAGGTGAATTCCTGCTGCCCGGGGCCGAACTCGGCCTCGAGGGTGCGCAGCGGCAGGCCGGCGCCCTCCAGGTTCTTGCGCAGCACCTGAAGGATCTGGTCGACCTCGTCGATCTGAGCTTCGTTCGCAAGCTGAAAGCCGCGGGTTACCGGGCGCACCCGTGCGGGCGGCGGCGGCACGCCCACCGCACCGACGTGCTCGATTTCGAGCATCGGATCGTCGAGCCGGGTCAGATACCATTCGACTTCCAGGCCGGCCAGGTACTCGAAGCCATGCCGGTGCAGCTCGTCGAGCGCGCGGCGCATCTGGTAGCGCGGCGCATACGGGAACGGCTCGCCGTTCGGAAAATAGACGTCCCCCGTCACCCAGCCGGTGCCGGGCGACCACGGCAGGAGCCGGAAAGTGGTCGGGTCGGGGACGACAATAATGTCCGAGCAGCCCTCCATCTCGGCGCGGCCGAAGCCGCCGCCTTTTTCAAACGGATTAAAGACGAAGGCGTTGCCGGTATCGAAAATAAACAGGGCGTTGGTGAACGCCAGGCCGTTTTCCATCGCGCCGCTGAATGCCCGCGCCGTAAGCAGCTTGGCGCGCAGTACCCCGTGCTGGTCGGCGATCGAGACGCGCACGGTTTCGATCGCGCCCGAGTCGAGCTGGCTGATCACGCGTGCGGCCGCTTCCTTCTGATCGTCGGTCCAGAGGCCGTGAGACCCGATGAATCCGGGCCTGCCAATCGTCGATGTGCGAGTGTCCGCTGCCATGGGTTTGTCCGTCGCCTGCCTTTAGCGTTACTGCGTCCAAACACTCTAACAGGAAAGGCTTCTCATACCGGAGTTCCCTTGCCTTTTCAGGACGCTTGCCTGATGCTTATCGACGGCGCCTGGTTTGATGCCGGGACAGCAAGATGGCGATTGCAAAAGACACGACGGAGTCGGCCGCGACCTATTCCCCTAACCGCTTCCTGAGCCGTTACCGGGAGCTGCTGGGCACCGGCCCGGTGCCGATCGAGCCGTTCATATCGCCGGACTACTTCGCTCGCGAACGCGCCACGATTTTCAGGCATTGCTGGCTGAACATCGGCCGTGTTGAGCAGCTTCCGAAGCCGGGAGACTTCTTCACCAAAGAGCTCGAGGTTTGCGACGCGAACGTCCTGGTCTTGCGGGGCCGCGACGGGCAGCTCAGAGCCTTCCACAATGTTTGCCAGCATCGCGGGAACCGGCTCGTCTGGGAACAGCACGGCAACTGCGGAAGTCATGTCAGCTGTCGTTACCACGGCTGGAGCTACGACACCACGGGCGCCCTCGCCCTGGCCACCGACGCCGAGAATTTCTGGAACCTGCAGCCCGCAGCCCATCACCTCGCACCGATTGCGGTCGATACCTGGAAGGGCTTCATCTTTATCAATCTGGAGCCCACCCCGGCTGAACCGCTGCGCGAATATCTCGGCGAGCTCGCCGAGCTGCTCGACGACTATCCCTTCGAGCAGCTCACGACCTGCTTTGCTTACTCGGTTCGCGAGCGGGCGAACTGGAAGATCGCCGCTACCTCACAAGAGGAAGGCTATCACGTCCCGTACATCCACCATCAATCGCACGGACGCGCAATCTATTCCGATAAGCGCGGCAACTACCGTTCGATCGATATCCAGCTATTCGGACGCCATCACCGGATCCTGACCTCTCCGAACCTGGATTTTCAGCCGAGCGCGGTCGAAAAGATCGCCGGCATGCATACGGCGGGTTTTGTTGACGCCTTTGCGGAGAATGGCGCCGCGGCGAAAACCGAAAGCCAGCGCTCCATACCCGGGTACTACAGCTTCTTTCCTAATTTTCATCTGCTGGCACTGCAGGGAAATTACCTCGCCTACAACTTCTGGCCCCTGACGGTGAATGAAACTTTATGGGAGATCCGTGCGTTCTATCCCGAACCCAAAACTATCGGCGAACGGTTCGCGCTCGAGTACGGACGCTCTGCGGCCAGAGATATCGTGTCCGAAGATATTCCTCTCCATGAAGCAATCCAGTCGAGCCTTCGTGCCGGAGCGATCTCTCATTTTACTTTCCATGATGAGGAAACCTGCTGCCGCCATACGATGAAGCTGGTCGATGACTACGTCAACGGTGCGGCCTGAAGCTCGGGGCTCGCACGCCATGATGAATCCGCTGCCCGCCGAATTTGCGGATCTTGAGCCCTTTATCGGCTGGGCGCTCGAGTCCGAGCGCGAGCGCAACGCGAAACGTTACGCCACGGAAATGATCGATATCCAGCGCTTTCACGACGCGATGGTTGCTCGCGCCGAGGCAGCGATAGCGTACCTTGATCGTAAAGGCTTCGAGAATCTCGACCCGGCCGATCGCGAACTGCTGAACATGCTGCTGTCGCTCGCAGAGGTCGCTCCCGCGGTTACGTTCTACAACAGTCCCCAGGTTTCCGGTGGCGTCGATCCGAAACGGGTCGTGCCCGGTTAACCTGGTCGGCTCGCCCCTCAGTTTCGTTCGCCGATAGCGCCGCCTGATGTTCGCCGCGGCGCAGAAATCGCGCGCCGCGCTGGTTACGCCCACGCCTGCCGCAGCCGCGGCCGGCGCGATCGTGATGATCGGATGCGCGCTACGGCGTAGCGATCGATCCGGCCACCTAACAGTCTGAGTCCATCGGCTCCCAGCCGGCAGAGGGCAGTCCGCCCGAGCAAGCTGAAGCGTCGCTCAATGCGCCTTGTTCTACAGCTCATATATGACGCTAAATTGATTTTATTGTCTTTAACTTATTCAAACTAAAAAGTATTTACGATGACAGTAATTAACTAGGTTTGACTTTCTACCTGAATGACCCTAGGTTGCCTGGCGAAGATCAGTGGAGCTCGACATTTCCGAGGAGGCTTCGAGATGAAGACGGTTGTCTTTGGCAAGAACGGTAAAAGGAGGCGCGCCCGCGCAGCCTTGCTCGCGCTCGCAGTTTCGGCGCTGCTTGGTTCTGTCGCATTAGCCGATTCCGCCGCGACGAGGCAGCCGGAGGGTCTGAGAAACGAGCAGCAGCTCCGCAAACAGCGTCAGCAGGAATATACCCGCGAGCATTCGGACCCATCGGGGAAGGTTCGTCCGGACGCCTACGTCAAGGGGATCGAACATACCCGCCAGATGAAGGTGGCGCCCTATATCGGTGCGCGACCTCTCGGCGAAGCCTCGCCCGTACCGAAAGGCAAGAAACCTTAACAAGAGTAACTGACCGGGGGGCGATGCTTTCCGACTCATCTATCTCGGCTCGCAGGCGGCCTTGGTAACGGCCGCGGGGGAACCAAAATGAAACGTTCGTACCGCCTTTTCGCGGCAGTGTTGGTGATCGCGATCCTGATCACCGCCGGCCTTCATATGATCAAAGCCGGCGCCACCGGGTTAAGCGGCGTGCAATGGACCCAGGTTGGACCTGCACCCTTGCAGATCAATGCTGAACAGAACTATCAGGGCGCAGGTCCTGACTCGGGCCAGGTGGTCGATATCGCCGTCGATCCGCGCACCAGCGACAAGACAATCTATATCGCCACCGGCAGCGGCGGCGTCTGGAAGTCAGACGACAGCGGCACCACCTGGGCGCCGAAGACCGACAAGTTGCTGACGCTCTCGACCGGCGCGGTGGCGCTCGATCCGGGGAATCCGTCAATCGTTTATGTCGGCACCAACAACCCCGCTTTTGGCGGCGACTGCCCGGGCTGCACTTTCAATGCGGTCGGTATCTACAAATCGATCGACGGCGGCAATACCTGGACGCTGCTGGCGAACAGCCCCAAGAACACGTCAATCAGGCGCATAGTTTTCCCCGTGCCGGGAACGCTGCTGGTGGCGGCGACCAACGGGCTGTGGCGCTCGACTGATGCCGGCGGTACTTTCACAAAGCTCTCGGGCAGCGTCTTACCCGCTGGCGATGCCAACGACATTCAGCTCGATACCCAACATCCCGATACAACCGTGCGGGTCGCGGTCCAGGGACTCGGCATTTTCGTTTCAGCTAACATCACCGCCGCCACCCCGACTTTCACGAACATGTGGACCAACAGCAATGGATCTCCGATCCAGACCCTGCATCGGCCTGGCGGTATCGGCTTCATTGCCTTTCGGCAATCCGTCACCAACACCGGGAAAACGATCTATACCACCGTCGGAAATAGTAACCCGGGATCGGGCAACAGCCGGTTCGAAGGGATGTGGGTTACCACCGACGCCGACATGGGCGCCAGCTCAACCTGGGCGAACCTCCCCGGCGCGGATTCTGCGGGCGACGCGGATGGTAACAATGGTGGTGGCTGCCAATGCGGATACGACCAGACCATCGGCGTTGACCCGAGCAACGACCAAACCGTCTACATCGGCTTCCAGCAACTTTGGAAATCGACCAATGGGGGCGGCGGTTTCGGTAACATCTCGGCAAACAAGATCCATTGGGATCATCACGCGTTCACCTTCAGCCCGCATGACACGAGCGGACAGACTTTTTACGTAGGTGAGGACGGCGGCGTCGCGACCAGCAGCGACGGTGGCAACAACTTCACCAATATCAACGGCTCGACGTCTTTTGCCAACGGCGCCATCGCCAGCAATCTGCTGCGCCAGATCGATATCGGCCGCAACAGCGACGCCAATCGAAAGTGGACCTACGGTGGCTTCCAGGATACCGGTAACGCGCAGCTCGGCGACGCCGGCTCCGGCTACGTCGGCAACACCTGGCAGCTCGGCCAGGATGGCGACGGCGGGCCGATGACGGTCGATCCCTGCAATAATCAGCACGCCATCACTACCGATGACGGCGGTTACTCGCAGACCACCAACGGCGGCGGAGGCTGGGGCGGCGGCGTGACGCTCTCGCCCGCGCCAGCGCATACGCCCACTGGCGATTCTTTCGGCTTCGATCAGACTTGCGACAACACAGTATACGGCGGCTTCACTATCTCCGATCCAAACGGCGTCGACCCAACTACCTTTGGGCTCTATCAAAGTACCGACAACGGCGGCACTTACACGCGAATCAATCCTTTCACGACTAGCGTGCGTGCGATCGCTACCGCGAAAATCGATCCCAACGTGGTATGGGTGGGGCTGAACAATGGCCAGCTAGCATACTCAACCAACGCGCTTTTGGGCGCCACCTCGACCTGGACCCCGGTTACGATTCCGGGCGCGCCGGGTCAGGCGGTGCTGGGAGTGGCGATCGATCCGCTCAACACCGATATCGTGTTTGTGGTCTACCCCGGGATCGCCGGTGCGTCTCCCAGCAAGCACGTCTTCATGACCAGCGATCGTGGCGCGCACTGGAGCGACATCAGCGGCACCGGAGCCAACGGTCTGCCCGATCTGCCGCTGCATTCGGTCGCGGTCGATCCGAGTACCGCCTCCAGCCCGCGAACCGTCATCGTCGGCGGAGATGGCGGTGTCTTTCAAACCACCGATGACGGTGCGAACTGGCAGGTGCTGGGATTAGGGCTGCCGACGGTGGGCGTCACGACCGTCGCGCTCGACTCCAGCACCAGCCCCTCGTTGCTGCGGATCGGCACGTACGGTCGCAGCAGTTTCGAGCTCGGGGCAGCGACCGGTCCCTTGCTCTCCATCAACACCACGCTGAATTTTGGCATCCTCTGTTCCGGCCAGTCGCCAACCACGCTGCTCCAGCTGTTCAACGTGGGAGCGACCGATCTGACGATCACCAACATCAAGCGGGTGTCCGGCAGCGGCGATTTCGTCGTCAGCGGCCCAACGTTTCCCCAGACCATCAAGCCCGGCGAGGAGATCGACTGGACGGTTCAGCTGACCACGACCGCCTCGAGCGCGAACCCTGAAACTGCGGTTTTCGAAATCGACAGCAACGACAGTTTCAACCCGGCTCAACAGGTTACTTACGTCGCGACCATCGGTGCGCCCAACGGCAGCACGTCAATCGCGAATGGCGGGGATTTCGGCAACGTCTGCGTAGGTTCGTTCGCCGATCTGGCGCTCACCGTCAACAACAAGGGGAGCTGTAACCTGCTGGTCAGCGGCATTGGTTCGAACGATGCCGACTTTCTGCCGCCGAGCATTCTCAGCTACCCGCTGTCAGTGCAGGCCGGGACCTCTATTTCACCGTCCGTCCGCTTCGAGCCGCTCAGTTTCGGCACGAAGAACGGGGTCATCACGGTCCAAAGTAACAATCCGGGCGGCAATATGAGCGTCAACGTGACGGGCAACGCGCCGCCGGGAAAGATCGCGGTGAGCGGTAATGGCGGCTTCGGCAATGTCTGTGCAGGCGGCGCCAACGGCCAGCAGACCTTCACGATCGGCAACACCGGGCCATGCAACCTGAGCGTAGTGAGCGTCACGCTGGACAACGGCAGCGACGGCATGGCTTGCGACGACTTCAAGATCACTAACAATCCATTCCCGGCAATCCTGAGTCATGATTCGAGTCTGCCGGTGACGGTGACCTTCACGCCGACTAAGGTTGGGGACAGGAGCTGCCGGCTGGTGATCACGAGCGACGATCCGAGCACCCCGGTGGACTATGTGGCGCTGACGGCAACCACGCCGCCGGTGAGTATGGATGTGCCGCCGGATAACGGTTCGGGATACAACTTCCCGGCCACCGTGATTCAGAGCGTGGGGGCCTGCAGTTCGAAGAACGCCTTTCCGGTCTCGAACAACGGTCTCTGCCCGGTAAATGTCACCGGGGTAGCTACGACTGGACCCGATTTTTCGACCGTCGGGCTACCGTCGCTGACTACTCCGCTACAGCCGGGCCATATCCTCGGGGACGGCAACCTCAACACGGTCTTCAAACCGACCGCGATCACCCGTGGGGATCAGGGCACGGTGAGCGTGACCTACGAGAACGACCCGATCCTGAAGACCACCACCACGGTAGAGCAACCGCTGTGCGGAGAAGGGACGTCGCGTGGAGCCCGCGTCCTGGTGACCAAGAACGGGGTGCCGGCTGCGGTGGTTAAGAAGATCCAGCTCACCCGTCTCACCGGGAATCGCAAGTCGATCTCGGTAGACAACGTCCTCAACGCCACGCTGCAAACTGTACCTGCTGCCGGCCCCGCCTGCGGTTCGTTCCAGTTCCAGCGTGAGTGGGGCGGTGTCTCGAACCCGATCCAGCTGACGGCGGGTGATTACCAGGTCACCGTGACGCTCAACAACAGCACCAAGAGCAAGACCGTCAGCTTCACGCTCGGCACTTGCAGCTTCAACCAGAACATCGTGGTCCCGTTCTAAAGCGGGCTCCGATAGTTCTCTGACCCTGGCCGGCGGACGCAGCGAGTCCGCCGGCCTTTTTTTGATTCGGGCGCCCGGTTGTGCCTGCTACAACTCGGCGCGAAGTTTGCCGGCGGCGCGCGTCGAGCGCTAGATTGCGCTCATGCCAACCCAGCGTATCGGCGATATCGACGTCTACTACGAAGTGTACGGCGACGGCCCGCAGGCGCTCGTGATGATTCACGGCCTCACTCTGCACTCAGGGGTGTTTCGCGAGCAGACGCCCGAGTTCGCGCGCCATTTCCGCACCATCGTGTTTGATAATCGCGGCGCCGGGCGCACCGACAAGCCCGAGGAGCCTTACACGATGCGCCAGTGGGCGGCTGATACCGCCGCGCTGATGAACGTGCTCCGGATCGAGCGCGCCGCGATACTGGGAGTTTCGATGGGCGGAATGATCGCGCAGGAGTTCGCGCTCAACTACCCGGAGCGGCTGTCGTGCCTGATCCTCGCCTGCACCCATCTCGGCGGCCAAGGCGCAATCCAGCCGTCGCCCGAGATTCAGGCCGCGATAGCCGCGGGAGCGTCGCCCACGCCCGAACAGCGCCGACTCCAGCTCAAGGCGATGTTCTCCGACGAGACCATCGAGCGGCGCCCTGAGGTGATCGATAAGACCGGGCAGATTCGTATGACGCATCCGATGCCGCCGTCGGCGTTAGCGCGCAGGATGCGGGCGATTGCGGGCCACGACACAGCGGAGCGGCTCGGGTCGATCGAGACTCCCACCCTGGTGATGACGGGACGTGACGATCATCTGGTGGCGCCCGGCAATGCGCGGCTGATCGCGGAACGGATTCCAAACGCCGAGCTCAAGGAGTTGCCCGGCGGTCACCTGTTCTTCATCGAGCATCCGGAGCTCTTTAATCCGCTGGTCGTCGAATTCATCACGGCGCATCCATAGCAGGACTGAAGCGCGAAGAAAAAGCTGCCTCCTGCCGCTGAGCCCGGCGATTCCTGGATGGCGGGACCGGCCCACCAGGCCGTCATTCTTACTTGCGGGCGGCGAACTCGGTCTTTGCTTTCTCGAGCAGCGACGAGTCGGCCAGCAAATCGTAGGCGGTAAGCGCCATCGCCTTCGCTACCCGGATCATCGCCTCGTAGGCGCGCGGCGAATCGGTGAGTTTCTCAAACGTGTCTTCGTGGCAGTTACCCGCGCCCGGGTCTGCGATCCGGAACACCGGGTGAATTGCCGGTAGCGCGTGGCTGACGTCGCCCATATCGGTCGAGCCGATCGGCTGGGCAGACGGCGCTTCAGTCACTTTTACGCCGAGGGCGCCGGAATGTTCAGCATAGCGGTGCGCTACTGCCAGGCTGTTGATCATATTTTTGTAGCCGCCGATGACCTCGTGTGTGGCCGTGGTCGCCGTCGCCAGCGCCGCCGCATCGGCGCAGCGCACGACCCGGGCGGCGATCTCCCGGGCGTACTCGCTGCTGGGCGCGCGCGCCAGGAACTCGCATACAGTCTTCTCCGGCACGATATTCACCGCCTGCCCGCCGTTGGTGATGATCCCGTGAAGACGCGAGCCGTCGTGGAAATGGAGCCGCGCGGCGTCGACGCTCTGGAAGGTCTGAATCACCGCGGCGAGTGCGCTTGCCCCCGCCCACGGCGCCAGCGCCGCGTGGGCAGCATGTCCATGGAAGGTGATCCGCAGATGCTGCGTGGCAAGCGCGTTGATCGTAGCGAACTCGCCATCCATCGGATGCGCCATCATCGCGACATCGACATCCTTGAACGCGCCGCTTTCCAGCAGAGCGATCTTGCCGCCGCCACCTTCCTCGGCCGGCGTACCGAGAATCACCACCTGCCCAGGCAACCGCTCACGTATCGCCGCCAATCCGGCGAAGGACGCCAGCGCGGCGCTGCAAATCAGGTTGTGTCCGCAGGAATGACCGTTAGGTAGCGCGTCGTACTCCGCGAGGATCGCTACGGTCGGGCCCGGCTTGCCGATCGAGCTGCGAAAGGCGGTTTCCAGGCCGCCGATGGATCGTTCGACCTTCGCGCCCAGCTCGACCAGCCGATTGCTGATTAACTCCGCGGCAAAGCGCTCTTCGAATTTCAATTCGGGATGAGCATGGATCTGATGGCCGAGGTCCGTCGCCCGGTCCCTGAAGCCGTCGATCGAGCGGCAGATCTCTTCGTGAATTGCCATGGTTGCCTCTACGGGTTAGGAAAGAAAAGGAATGCGGCGCCGGCAGAATCTGCGCTTGCGTATCGGGTCATGGTCCTTTCTATCGCCCGCAGCGTGCGGCTGACAACGACCCGGCACTGGTGATTCCCTCTTCACGCGACTTGCGTTCTCGATGGTCGACGCTTCCAAGCCCGGTGGGATATCGTGCATAGCGTAACCGAGAAAACGGAGGAACAAGATGATCGATCTCTATTTCTGGCCAACTCCAAACGGCAAAAAGATCACGATCCTGCTCGAGGAACTGGGCCTCCCGTATAACATCAAAGTGATCAATATCGGACGCGGCGACCAGCTGACTCCTGACTTCCTCAGGATCGCGCCCAACGGCCGGATGCCTGCGATCGTCGATGACGAGCCGAAGGGCGGCGGCGCGCCGATCGCCATCTTCGAGTCGGGCGCCATCATGATGTACCTGGCCGAGAAGAGCGGAAAGTTCTGGCCCCAGGAGACGCGTCAGAAATACGACGTCTCGCAATGGGTCTTCTGGCAGATGGGCAACCAGGGACCCAAGATGGGCGAACAGGGGCACTTTCGACGCGCCTCGCAGGATCCGAAAAACGGCGATCAGGCTTATGCGCAGCTGCGCTTCGATAACGAAGTCCATCGGATCTTCGGAGTAATGAATCTGGGCCTGCATAAGAAACGCTACCTGGCCGCGGGCCAGTACACGATAGCCGACATGATTTGCTATCCGTGGGCGACCTTCTGGGAGCTGCGCAATATCGACCTCGCCGAATTTCCCAACGTCAAGCGATGGCTCGACGAGCTCGGCGAGCGGCCGGCGATAAAAAAAGCCATGGCAGCGGGTCCCGAATATCGCGAAGACCCGGCGACCATCGCACCCGAGGAGCAGGCGCGGCGCGCCAAGCTGCTCACCCATCAGCGGGCGCAGGCGATTCCCCGGGAGTGGGCGTAGCAGGCGCGGCCCGAAGACCGCAAGCTACGACGCCGCCGGCGGGTTGCGGCGCTTGAAGTCGGCAGCGATTTCGCGCGCGGCGTTATGGCCGGGGGCACCGGTGAAATGGGGGAGCGGCGGCCCTCATCGAGCGTTGGAGGGGTAGCTCGATAGCGGCTCTTTTGGAGCGTCAATGCAGTCGGGAACTCGGCTCAATTGAGAGAGGTGCATGCCATGTCAACTGTGCTGGTGACCGGATTCGAGCGCTACGGCACAACGCCCGTTAATCCCGCTGAGCAGGTCGCGCGAGCCCTGCACGGGGAAGCCATCGGCGATACTCGGATCGTCGGCTGCGTCGTGCCCAGCCTCTACTGGAAGTGTATCGAGACGGTGAAGGCAGCGATCGAGGAAGTTGGGCCACGCCTGGTAATCCTTCTCGGGGAGTACGGTGGCCGCAGCATGATCACCGTCGAGCGCGTGGCTACCAACTTCAACGACGCCACCCGCTACGGCCTCGCCGACAATGCCGGCACCGCCCCGCAGGACGAAGCGACGGTTCCGGGCGGTGCAGTCGCCTATTACGCGACTGCACCCCTCCGAGCGATGGTGAAAGCGATGCGCGAAGCAGGCATTCCGGCAGACATCTCCGACACGGCGGCGACTTTGATGTGTAACCACCTGATGTACGGAGTTCTCCACCACGTCGCCGAGAAGCGCCTCGACATCTCGATCGGTTGGATCCACCTGCCCCACCTGCCCGAGGTCGCGGCACTGCTGCACAACCTAGTCAACCCAAGTATGGCCCTCGAGACCTCCCTGGCAGGGGTGCGTGCCGCGATCAAGGCAGCGCTAGACCACCCGCGCGACATCACGGATCCCGTACGGTCTCGTTTCCAGATCTGACCACAGGCGGGTGAGCGGGAAAGGGAGCTGTGGCTGCCCTCATTCTCTTTGTCCACGTAGGCGTCTGATGAGAGCTGTCTCAACGATGACAAGTTGAACTGGCCTGCCGATCGCTGGCGACCGAGCGGGCGGCGCAGATGAAGGCTGCCAGCTACACTGCAGCAGGCGGTTTGCGGCGCTTGAAGTCGGCAGCGATTTCGCGCGCGGCGTTATGGCCGGGGGCGCCGGTCACGCCGCCGCCGGGATGGGTGCCGCTGCCGCACATGTAGAGGCCGGGAATCGGACCGCGATAATCAGCATAGCCCAGCATCGGACGGGCCGAGAAAATCTGGTCGAGACTGAGCGCGCCGTGAAAAATGTCGCCGCCGGTCAGTCCGAAGGTGCGTTCGAGATCGAGCGGAGACAGCGCCTGGCGTCCCAGGATGGAGGCCTTGAAATTCGGCGCATAAGCATCGACCGTCTCGATGACGAGGTCGGCAAAGGTCTCGCGATGGTCGTCCCATGACGCCCCCTGCGGGAGTTCGGGTGCGACATGCTGGCAGAACAGGCTCGCCACGTGCCGTCCCGGCGGCGCCAGGCTGTCATCGAGCGTCGATGGGATCAGCATTTCAATGATCGGCTTTTTCGACCAGTTCTCGATGCGCGCATCGAGATAGGCCCGATCCATGTACTCAAGGCTCGGCCCGATGATGATGCCGGCAGAATGGTGTTCGGCCGGGGTTTTGCCAGGCAGACAGGAGAACTCGGGCAGTTCCGAAAGCGCCAGATTGATGCGGAACGTGCCGGAACCGCATCGCCAGCCCGCGATACGCCGGCGAAAATCCTCCGGCAGCGCCGCCGGATCGATCAGCCGCTGATAGAGCAGCTTGGGATTGAGATTGGAGACCACGGCTCTGGCGCGGACCATCTCGCCCGCTTCCGTCACGACCCCGACCGCCCGGCCGCGCTCGATCAGAACTTCCCGCACCGGACTCGAGAGCCTGATCTCGACGCCTCGGGCGCTGGCCGCTTTCGCCATCGCCTGAGTGAGCGCGCCCATCCCGCCGATGACGTGTCCCCACTCGCCCCTTTTTCCGTTGATCTCGCCAAAGGCGTGATGCAGCAGCACATAGGCCGACCCCGGCGTATAGGGGCTGGCGAAATTGCCCACGATAGAATCGAAACCGAACAACGCCTTGATCGGCGCGCTCTCGAACCATTGGTCGAGAAAATCTCCCGCCGACTTGGCGAACAGGTCCAGCAGGTCGCGCCGCATCTCCATGTTCAGATGGCGCAGCCGGTTGCCGAGGCGGGCGCCGCGGACGAGTTGGGGGAGCGCGCTGCGCCAACTGCCGGCAACGACATTGGGCGGCGTTAACAGAACCAGCTCGCGCAAGACGTCGGCGATGGCGTCGAGCCGCCCCCGGTAGTCGTCGAGGCGGGCGGCGTCGCGAGCGGAGAATTTCGCGATTTCGGCTTTGGTTCGGCCTGCGCCCGCTTTCAGATAACGCCCGTCTTCGAGCGGAAGAAAGTTCAGCAGCTTGCGCTCGACGATGCGCAGCCCGTGACGAGACAGGTCGAGGTCGCGGATCACCTTGGGGTTCAGCAGCGAGACGGTGTAGGAGAGAATCGAATTGCGGAAGCCAGGATAAAACTCCTCGGTAACCGCGGCGCCGCCGACGATATGGCGGCGTTCGAGAACCGTCACCGACAATCCGGCGCCGGCCAGATAGGCGGCGCAGACCAGGCCGTTGTGCCCGCCGCCGATGATAACGACATCACGCGTCAAGGATTCAGGGTGAATCGAAGATGCGGGAGCGGGCATGGGCTATCATTGTGCTCGCGCCGGTCCTGAAAGGGTAGCCGATTTCCGGCTCCAACAAGGCCGGGCAAGCGCCCGACCCCGGTGCTTCGTGCGCGCAGATCGCCGGGAGCGACTACACCGCTAGCAGGTTCGCCGACAGCGGCGAAAATCAACTTCGACACAGAACTCAAGAAGGGTAGGGTCCTATCATTGATAGACCAGTTGATGCGGGTTACGATAGCGACCATGAAATCTTACGCTAACGCGATAGGGCTCCTTTTCGGGGTGGCGATGCTGGCCGGCTGCGCTTCAACCACGGTCACCCAGCAAACACCGATGACCGCACCGGGGCTGGCGCGTCCAAATCAAATCTGGGTGTATGACTTCGTAGCCGCGCCGTCCGATATGCCGGCCGGTTCGTCGCTGGCTGGACAGGTCGGTGCGCCAAGTACGCCGCTCACGCCTGAGGAGATTGAAACTGGCCGCAAATACGGCGCAATGATCGCGCAGGAGTTGGTCAAGGATATACAGGCCATGGGCATGCCCGCGATTGAAGCCGGGCCGGGCTCCGCGCCGCAGGTCGGTGACGGTGTAATCCGTGGATACATCGTTTCAACCGAGGGCGGCGGTACGCGAAGCATGGCCAAGCGTATGGTCATCGGATTTGGCTCCGGCACAGCCGAGATGGATACGGTAGTGGAGGGGTTTATGGTGACTCCGCAAGGTCTGCGAAGGCTTGGTTCGGGGACCCTTACCTCGTCGGGAAACAAAACACCCGGCCTGCTACTACCCGCTGCAGTGGCTATAGCTGCCGCGAATCCGGTGGGCCTGATCGTGGTTGGCGGCGCGAAGCTCTATGGTGCAGCGAGCGGCCGAGCGGGGCTGGAGGGTCGCGCGAAATCAACCGCCGATGAGATTGCGGCGCAACTCAAGATCAGATTCCAGGACCGCGGCTGGATCGCTCAAGACTGAGCGGAGTTTGAACGTCTCAAGCGGGTATATCGGCCTACGCTAAGACACGCTGCGTGCTCCGCGTCTTAGACCCACGCCAGCAGCACGTAGTCATAGGGACCCTCGCCGTTAACCACGTCGACGCGCTGCAGTTTGATCCGGAAGCCGTCACTGGTCTTGTCTAGTTGATGACGATAGACGCCGGCGAAGTGACGCACGACGTCACGGCGGAACTCCATCATGTGAAAGCGTGATCGCACGGCGAGACCGCCGGTACGCGGATCCACCGCTTCGATCGTCACATTCGACACCAGATGGCTGGTGCCCCACATCGGCGACTGCGACCAGGCATGCGGATGCATGATGCGCTTCATCCGCACGTTCATGAGATTGCGATCCTCGTAAAAGATCGCGGGTGTGCCGTCAGCCGTGGTCTGGTCCGGCGAGGCCGGCATCCAGTAACAACCATCGGCGGCGAAAAGGTCGATGAAATCACCCCAGCGTTTGTCGTCCAACAGTTCGGCCTGACGATAGAGGAACTGCTCCACCTCCCGCTGTGCATCGTAGGTCCCGTTCGCCACCACGGCACGCGCCGGCGTCGACGCTTTCCGGCCAGCAGCACGCTGTGGCTGGGCCGCTTTCTTTTTCGCGGTTTTCGCCATGCTCATCACTCTCCGCTCATATATTGCGTCCAGGCCCGGAACTGGTTGCGCATTGGCGCCTCGCTCGTGCCCCAGCGCGACCCGACCACGCCATCCTGCTCGTCGTCCTGACCGGCACGCCGGTGAAAGCTCACCCAGGCTCCACCGTCAGAGGCAAGGCCCTGATGACAGCGCCAGAAGTTTTCGAGATCGTCAGCATTGACGATCGTCGAGGGCGAGTTGATGAGATTGTAGTAGCCGAGCGCACGGCGGTAGATCGCCTCCGGGGCGCCCTTCAGGCGGAAATGCCAGATCTCGGTCAGCGTGCGATCGACGGCGAGTGGGCGCACGGCCCGCAGTTGCTGGAGCGCCGGTTGCACGGACAGTCCGGGATAGAGCAGCACGTGGTGAATGTTGACGCCGAGGATCTCTTCCGTGCGCTTGGCGCCATAATGCTTGCGCAGCACCGCTTCGTAGGCGAGCGTATCGGGATCCCGAGGCCGGAGCCCCATGTAGCCCTGCAGGACGCTGTGCCCGTTCGGATAATTGACGGTCTGCACCTGGTCCCATTTGGGCAACGGTGTGGTGAAGGCGGAAAGATAGTGATAATCGAGCGGCGCCGTGCCGCCGCGCCGGGCGATGTCGTGCTCGACGTCGGCCGCCGCGCGGCCGCTGGATTCGTGGGTTACCGCGGGATGCAGCGCGTCCAGCTGGTTCTCCATGAAGATCTTCCAATTGGAATGCTGGACGAAGCGGAAACAGGTCGGCACCACTTCCACCTCACCCTCGGGCGCGCGGTCGCACATATCGTCGAACGCGATCCTGGCCTCACCCAGGAACTCCGGCAACGAGGGGCCGTCCGCCGCCAGACTCGCGAACACGAAGCCGCGGTACGAGCCGACGCGCGCGGCGCGTTTCAGATTACGTTCCGGACTTTTGGGCGAGAGCCGCGTACCCTCGTAGCCTTTGGGTAGTGGGATGCTCTCCAGGCTGCCATCGGTGTGGTAGCGCCATGAATGGTAAGAGCAGCTGAAGGCCTCGCCGGTGTTGCCGCGCAGGTTGCCGCACAGCATCGCGCCGCGGTGAGCGCAGCGATTGTAGAGCACGTGGACCCGGCCGTCGGAATGCCGCACCATGATCATGGGCTGGCGGGCGACCAGGACCGTGCAGTAATCGCCGGGCCGCTTCACCTGGCTTTCGTGTCCGACGTAGATCCAGGCGTGATCGAAAATCGTCTCCATCTCCCGCTCGAAAATGGCGGGGTCGACGTAAACGCTGCGATGCACGCGATCGAACTCGACCAGCCGGGCGAGATCGCCGAAACCTTCCCGCGTCATGTTTGGTCTCCCCTGCGCGCCGGCATGGCCCGCTCGGCGCGCAGCTTAAGTATGTGCATTTGCACATTCCTGACGGAATGCTAGGCTTTACGCGTGGCGCGCGTCAAGCATCTCGCCGGGCGACAACTGACTATGCGCGGTCGGGCTCGAAACCGCGTTGCGGCATCAAGCTCGCGACCGGTCTTCGTGCTCGAGGACCACATCTACTATCTCTTCACGCAGATCGTCGGCCGACGCAATCGTCATATAACAGAGAAGCTCAAGCCCTTTGGCGTCACGGTGCCGAAATGGCGCGTGCTCGCGGCGCTCCATGCACGGCCGGCGACGACCATGAATCAGCTCTCCCACCTCACCACCATCGATCGCACCACGCTCACGCGCACTCTGGACTGGATGGTGCAAGCCAGGCTGGTCGAGCGCCGCGCCGATCAGCACGACCGTCGCAGCGTGCGGCTGATGCTGACGGCCAGAGGCGAGGAAATCTTTGGCCGGGTTCTGCCGCTGGTGATGGAAGATAACGCGCGCTCCATCCGTGGCATAGGCCCGGCCGAGCTGGCGCACTTTCGGCGCACGCTGACCCGGATCGTCGACAACCTCGATCGCAACCACGACACCCGCGGAGCAACGGGAGGGGAACCGGGATGAACAGACCTCGCAAGGCGGTACTGGGCGGCCATGATGTGATCGAGGTCGCGGTCGCGCAGATATCGCCGCTCTGGCTGGATCGCGAAATCTGGGCCGCCGGCTACATCGAGCACTACTCGCTCCCAAACTTTACTTTCGTGCTCCGATGATGAATGCGCCGAATAGCCGCGATGATCGGTGGCGTCTGAGGGTCAGGGTTGTCCCGATCGCCGCCGCGGCGCTTGTGCTTTTTGCGATCGTTGCAGCACCGGCAACGACTCATGCAGCGCGCGGCCGTCATGCGACAGTCGACCACGCGCTGTTCGAGCGTTCGCCCTTGGGTTTTTCATGGAAAACCCTGGAGCATGTTCGGAATCAGATCGTGCATGCTCCCGAATTCATCTCTGAAATCCCGCAACAGATAGGCCGGCAGGCTCGTGTGCTCGGGCTCCGAGATGCGGCGCTGCGTCTGCTGCTGGGCGTGGCGATCATCCTGGGTCTGCTGGCCCGGCGCCGAATTTTCCCCTGGCTCGATGCGCGCCTCACTCCGCTGGCGACGGGGTTTCCAGGCAGAGGTGCGCTACTGGTTTCGAGCGCCGCTCAGGTCGTCGCGGCGATCGCCGTACCGCTCGTGCTGTGGGCGCTCTATCTTTTCGTTGCCGCGCTCACCAACTTCAACAATCCGGCGTTCGTGGTGTCCGGCATGCTGCTGATCGCGTGGACCGAGTACGCGGCGGTAACCGCGGTCGCACACGAACTGTTTCTGCGCCCGCTGGTTGACATTCCACCCCAGCATCGCCGCTACCTGTTTCGCATCGCGTGGATACTCGCATTTTACGGCATCTTCATTAACGTGATTCTCAATTCGGCCGTGATGTTGAGTGCACTGCCGGATACGGTTGCGCTGTGCCGATGGATTTTCGAATTTTCGCTGATCGTCTTGTTGGCGGTCGCGCTGTTGCGTCGTCGCGCGGTGATGACGCTGTTCCCGGATCTGCCCAACCGCATGTATCGCGGCTTCGTGCGCGGCCTCGACCGCGGCTATCCACTGGTCTATGCGCTGACGCTGAGCACGGCCCTGCTGCAGTGGGCTGGGTACCGCAGGCTCGCGGACTTTGTCTGGATACGCACTTGGGCAGTGGCCGGTTTATTTGTGGTCGCGGTAATTTGTCATCAGGCGCTGAGCGCGACGCTTCACCGCGCGATTTTGGGTGACGAAGTCGGCTCGCATGAAGCACGGACCTTTTACGCCTCCGTCCGCCGCCTGCTCGACTATGCAGGCTCGATAATCGTCTTCATCCTGGCGCTGGATCTTACCGGCTTGCGGGCGCCGATCGTCAGCGCCCTCAGCATCCGAATTGCGACGCTCGGCCGCGAGCCGCTGACACCGCTGGTTCTGATCGAAGCGACGGCGATCGTTGCCGGGTTCGTCATGGTAGCCCAGTTGCTGCGCGATTACCTGGGCTACCATGTTTACCCGACGTTGAATGTCGACCCCGGTGTGGCGCACGCGATCGACACCTTCCTGGTCTACGCACTCGCGGCCGTCGGCGGCCTCGCGGCGTTGGAGGCTGTAGGCCTCGGCTTCGGCACCATTACGCTGTTCGCCGGGGCGTTCGGCATCGGGCTGGGTTTCGGTCTGCAGTCGCTGGCGAACAATCTTGCCAGCGGAATGACAATTATCTTCAGCCGGGCGTTACGACGCGGCGATATCGTTACGGTGGGCGACACCATCGGCGTGGTGCAGGAGGTCGGTATCCGCGCGACACGGATGAGAACGCGCGATGACGTGGAATACCTGATTCCGAACGCCGAGTTTATCACCGGTAAGATTATCAACTGGACCCGTTCCAATCCGCATGCGCGCCTGCACGTACCGCTAGGTGTCTCCTACGGTGCCGATCCAGTGCGCGTCAGGCAGATTCTCGAGCAGGTCGCATCGCGTACCTCAACGGTCGAACAGGCTCCCCCGCCGGAGGTATGGTTCGTTGGCTTCGGCGACAGCAGTCTTAATTTCGAGTTGCTGGTCTGGATGAATATTCGAATGTATTCACACAGCAAGGTTGCAAGCGATTTGTACTTTGCAATCTTCGAAGCGTTCAAAGCGGCGGGAATCGAAATCCCGTTCCCGCAGCGCGACCTGCATATCCGCAGTGCCGAAGGCCTGGACGCGCTCTCGCCCCGTAAATGACCGAGGCCGTGAACGTGACAACGCGCTCTGCGAAGAACCATACGTAGAGCAAAGTTGCCGAGAATCGCAATCGGCACGGCGACTACTCCCGCCAGCGACCGGCGCCGTATTGCGTTCCGACCTTAGCGACAGCGGCGGAATCTATAATTGATGGCATCCGCTCGCACCGCCCGGTAAGAACCTCGGCTGTCCGCCCGCAGGGGACCAGACTCGACGCTCGTCGTGGAGCTCAGGGGCGCTTGGCGTCTGGATGGCACCGCACCCACCTTTGACTCTCTCGCGCTCAGGCTGGCGGCCGAGCGCGATCTGCGCGGCGTCGCCTTCGACGCCTCGGGACTCGACGACTGGGATAGCTCGGTGGTCTCGTTTCTAGTACAGGCCTCCGAGGCGCTGCGCAGTCGCGGACTGACCGAGGATCGCGCGGGACTTCCCTCGGGGCTGGCGCGCCTGGTTGCACGGGGTGTTCGATCCCGACTCCCCGGTCGCCTGCCATCTGATCGAAACTCTCAAGGGCGTCGACGATGCATTGCGTGCGATGACCTCGCTGGCCGACTATCTGCAGCGCAACCTCGCCGCGCTGGTGCGCCGGAAAAGCTGATTCCTCAACCAAGTGATGAACAGGACGACCGCTCGAAATATTGGACTGGCAGCGCTGGCGCTGCTGCTCGGTGGCGGCACCTTGCTGGCGCCGCAGAAGGACGTAACGAGCGGGTAAGTCGCGACATCGCGCAGGTCATCGCCAGTCGTCCGGTCCCGTAGCATGAGGCCGCCGATCGTGGAGACGGGGTCTCCATGGCGCGGGCTGCATTGATGCGATCACGCTGACGGCGATGCCTGCCGAAAACTCAAACCCGGACATACTGATGATACGGGCCGCCCAAGGCCGTTAGCGTAGCGATGGAACCGACGCGCTGCGCTAGCCGAAGTGATTTCGCTTGAACGCTTCCCGGTCAAAACTGAGCCAGCAGTTAGTTATGTTTGCTCATTTTAGCAACGAGGCGCAGACCCGCAAAGGCTGGTTGCTTCAACTTGGGCGATTCGCCATAAGCTTAGATCATTATGGAGTACTACCAGTACTTTCGCCTTGAAGGTCCGCCTTTCAAACCCGCATCGCCCGACGGCGCAGTGTATTTCAGCCCGACGCATCTGCAAGGTCTCGCGACGCTTGAATCGGGACTGGCGGGAGATCTAACGGGCTTGACTCTGTTGACTGGCGAAGCCGGGACCGGGAAAACCACTCTCATCTATTCCCTGTTGCAGCGCGATTACAAGCGGGTCCGGATTGCCCACGTAGACGACCCCAAGCTCTCGTTCCTGGAAATAATGCAAGCAGTGGTGGCACAGCTGAAGCTTTACTGTGCCGGGTCAACAAAACTGGATTATCTCAATACGCTCGACCACTTACTGGAGCTCCACGGCAAGGAAGAACGAATTGCAGTGGTCGTCGATGAAGCTCAGCTCATGAGTACTGACGTATTGGAGGATCTGCGTCTTTTGTCGAATCGCGGGCACCTGCAGCTCATTCTAGTGGGCCAGCCCGAACTCGCTGAGCGGTTAAAGAAGACTGAATTACGTCAACTGAATCAGCGAATTTCCTCGCGCGGGGTACTTAATCCATTGACCCTCGAGCAGGCCCACATGTATGTCGAGTGCAGGCTGAGCGTCGCAGGTGGCAAATGCTCGGGGATCTTCGAGCCCGGCGCTTTGCGCCATCTGCTCCGGCGCAGCGATGGATTACCCCGAAAAATCAATATGCTTTGCTATGGCGCGATGCTCGCTGCGTTCGACGCAATGGAGCGAAAGGTCAGTGTCAGAACCGCGAAGAAAGTCGCCGCCGAGTACCAGGAGTCCGTTGGCATTAAGAACGAGGGTTCCAGCACCCGGCGGTTCGTAATGCCCGCGTTTATAGTTGGCACCACGTTCGCCTCGCTGTTGCTGTTAGGTCTGGTCCGCCCGGATGCCCGGTCGGACTGGACATTTAACCGTGTCGTCCAATCCGGTCAGCCGCTCGCACAGACGGTTCAACCAGTTAAGGCAGTTCAGCTAGTGAGGCCGCTCGAGCAACCGGGCGTCGAGGGACATCCGGTCGCCGACGTAAAGCCCGCCGCCGCCACTTCTCTTGTGCCTCAGCCGGTGGCTAAAGCGGCGGCCTCAACCGTTCCGGCCGTAGTAGTCGCATCAGCAAAAGGCCCTCTCGCGGAGCCGGCGCCGGCATCGGAAAAGCATGCAATTCCGGTCACCACTGCCGCGACTGAACCAAGCGCCGTGGTTAAGCAACAAGCCGGAGGAGTCTCGGCAACGAGCCGGCGAACTGAAATTACTATCAGGCGCGGTGATACGTTAGAGAAACTTGCCACTCAATATCTCGGATCGACCTCGCGAATGAATGAACTCGTCGGAGCGAACCCGCAGCTGACTAATATAAATCAGTTGAATGTCGGAGAGGTCATTTACCTACCTACCGGTGCGACTTCAAAAGCCTCGCGAGATCAGGCCGCGGTCGCACGGGCTGCCCTGAACGTGGAAGGTTCTGCAGGGCAATAGTCCGAGAATTAGCCATCAGATTGGCCGTTCGGCGCGGAACGCGATGCTATTTTACTTCCGGCCCTCCGCTCTCAGGAAGGTGTCAATCTTCGCCACCGTCCGGTAATCGAGGTTCACTCCGGAAGCGACCGACTGCTCGCGCATCCGCTCGACTATCGGCGGCCATTCGGCTTTGGGCGCTGGTGAAGGTCGGGACTCCTACCAACAGGACTACGAGGAGGATGAGCGTGAGCACTGGCGACCGACTTAAGAATGAATACGGTACTAATAAGCAGGAGCGAGTCCGTCAGGACGATCGCGATTAGTTGGACTTGCGCAAGTGACCTGAAAAGCCTAAGTGGGAAAGTAGAAGAGGTGCCACCATGGCTATCATGGATCGAGCTCCACAAAAACCAACCGGAAACGGAGCGGTTGAGCACTACGACATCGTGGTCATCGGGGCCGGTTTTGGCGGCCTGTACGCCCTCCACCACCTGCGCGAGATGGGCCTCTCGGTACGCGTTTACGACGGTGCCGCCGGCGTCGGCGGCACCTGGTGGTGGAACCGCTATCCCGGTGCACGCGTTGATTTCCCGGGCGGCCCCTTCTACTGCTACACCTTCTCAGAAGAGCTGGTGCGGGAGTGGAACTGGGCGGAAACCCAGCCCGACCAGCCCGCGGTGCTGGCGTATCTAGATTACGTCGCCGACCGGTTCGACCTGCGCCGCGACATCCAGCTCGAGACCTGGGTGCACGACGCCCGCTACCATGAAGACGAGCAGTGCTGGACGGTCGAGACCAGCGCGGGCGACCAGGTCTCCGCCCAGTTTCTGATCTGCGCGGTCGGCAGCCTCTTTGCGGCGTACAAGCCCGACATTCCCGGGATCGACGACTTCGCCGGCGAGTGCTACCACTCCGGCCGCTGGCCGCATCAGCCGGTCTCGTTTGCGGGCAAGCGCGTCGGCGTTATCGGGACCGGATCTTCCGGGGTGCAGGCAATTCCCGAAATCGCCAAGGATGCGGCGCACCTGACCGTCTTCCAGCGCACGCCGCAATACAGTATTCCGGCGCGCAACCACCCCATCGACCCGAAGGTGATACGGGAGGCCCGCGAGAACTGGGCGGCAATTCGGGCGGCAATGAAAGTCTCCCCCTCGGGCGCGCTTTTCGAGATGTCCAATCGATCAGCCCTCGATGACTCCGCGGAACAGCGCCAGGCAGTCTATGAAAAACTCTGGCAGAAGGGCGGCCTGCATATCCTCTTCAGCAGCTATGGCGACCTCGTGACCGATAAGGAGGCCAACCGTACGGTGGCGGACTTCCTGCGCGGCAAGATCCGCGAGATCGTGCGCGATCCCGAAACCGCAAGGAAGCTGATGCCCGATTACTACGTGGGCACCAAGCGCCCGCTGCTCGACAATGGCTACTTCGAAACCTTCAACCGTGACAACGTCACCCTGGTCGATTTGCGCGAAGACCCGATTGTAAGGATAACGCCGCAGGGCGTGCGGACCGCAAAGGGCGAACACCCCCTCGACATGCTCGTACTGGCGACGGGTTTCGACGCCATCAGCGGCGCGCTGCTGCGTCTCAACCCGAAGGGGCGCGGCGGCGTCAGCCTCAAGGAGAAATGGAGCACGCGCTTCGATACCTGCCTGGGCGTGACGATCGCCGGCTTTCCGAACTTCTTTATGATCCACGGTCCCGGATCTCCGTCGGTGCTCTTCAACATGCCGCTCGGCTCCGAGCTCGAGTCGGCATGGATCGGCGACTGCGTCCGCTACTTACGCGAACACGGTCTGGGCGCCATCGAGCCGACCCCCGAGGCCGAGAAGAGCTGGGACCGAGAGGTCGCCGAGATCGCGAATAAGACGCTTTTCCCCCTCACCGATTCCTGGTACACGGGCGCCAACATCCCCGGCAAGCCCCGCCAGTTCTGCGTTCACCTGGGCGGTCCTCTCTACTTCCAGCGCCTCTCCGAGGTCGCCGGCGCGGGCTACAAGGGCTTCGTGCTTGAGAAGGAAATCCCCCGCGACCGATTGAGGATCACAGCGGCTGCGGCGCCAAGCGATGTTTGAAAGCTCGTGCGGGCTGGGCGATGTCCTGAGCCGTTAGACAGCAACGAAGCAACGGGTTGGCCAGGCGAAGGCGCCGGTGTCTGTTTGCGCTGGTTGCGTCCGCTCAGAATCCGCTTGGCGGCACTCTTCCAGCGGATGCCGCAGTCATCATATTCCCGCAGCCGCACGTTTCGCCTCGACTCCGTTGAGTTTCTCTTGGACCTTCGCGATCACGGTTGCCGGCTCCGGTAGCATGCAGCGCCAGAACGGCTGATCCGACAAGACGGCGAGCAGTTCATAGGGAGACAGCCCGCCCATTACAGCCAGCGTTTCCAGCGGCCGACCGTGGTTTAAGTTCGCCTGCCGCTCATGCGGCGCAATTACTTCCCACGGAATCGACTCGGGGAGCCCCGGCCATATCGGCCGCTGATCGCCCAGGAATACGGGGAAGCGTCTGCCCGAAAGCTTGCTTAGGTCCGCCGTCGTGTTCATTTCTCCTCCGTTTATCGCCCCAATGGAGTGCCTTCAATCGCTTGGAATGACGAAAGGGAGGGTGAGCAAGGTGTGTGCCAGACGGCCTCGGACGTGACGGCATTGAAAGGACTTCCGTCTCCAGAATGAAGGCAGCGACTATAGGGTACGCGACCATCATAAACGCGCTGGCATCCGCAACCTACAAACGCCCGGTAAGAAGCAACACGATTAGGATAAGAAAAACGATGCCGCCAATTCCGATTCCGCCAGAAGGCCCGAAGGCGTAATAGCCGCCGCCGCCGCCAAACAGCAACAGCAGGATCAGGATTATTAACAGAGGCGACATATGGGACCTCCTAAAAGCGAAAGGTTAGGACAATTCGGCCCGCACAACCAGCGAGCTCTTGAGTGTCTCTGTTACTATGAATGCTGCATGGTTGCGGCCCCTACAGAGCGACACGTCGAGGTGAGCCGTAGTTAAGAATTATTTACTACGCTTAACTGTTTGTCTCAAGACTAGGAACAGGCTGTGACCGTTGGAACGCCGTTCAGTGGTTCTCCAGATAACCAAACGAAGAAGTCTTACCGTGGCTTTTGCATCACGCGCGATGTAATGTAGCTGAGTCGGGATCGACATAGGAATCGAGTCCGAATTTTGATCTAGCCATACCGCGGCACTTCCGCCCACTCCTGACCCCCTCGCTAGACCAACCGAAGACATAGCACGCAAGGTCCGAGAAACATGCGGACGGAGCACTCTGGTGTGCATGCCGTTCAGCGTTAACCAGGCGAGAGGTAATCGAATGAAAGGTACTAGTATTGTGATGAAGCGCATTGCGTGGCTTGCAGCGGCGGTGTTCGTCGTAGGCTGCAGCACTGCATCGCCGCCCCCTGCGGCACAAGTCGCATCAGCCCCTTCGCTGGTCGGTCCTGCCGGCTTCCAGGGTCCTGCCGGTCCCGCAGGCCCGCAAGGTCCGGTTGGAGCGACGGGCGCGCCGGGCTACGTGATGCAGGGTCCCGCCGGTGCTGAGGGCGCTCCCGGTCCCGTAGGTCCGCAAGGTCCGGTTGGAGCGACGGGAACCCCGGGCTACCTGGCGAGCGGTGCTCGCGGAATAACCGGCATGGCCGGTCCCGCTGGTGCGCAAGGTCCGATCGGGGCGACGGGGGCACAAGGCACTAGTATGGTTGGTGCGGCCGGCCCGACCGGTGCGGCCGGCCCTGCCGGCGCTCAGGGTGTAGCTGGAAACGAGGGCGGCAGAGGCCCGACCTTGGTCGGTCCTGTAGGTCCCATCGGAAGTTCCGGGGTTGCGGGCGTGCAAGGAACCAGCGGACAGATGGGTAACCGGGGCAACGTGATGATCGGCAGTGCCGGCGAAACAGGTCCCTCCGGTGCAGCGGGCGCGCAAGGCCCGATGGGAGCGACAGGTGCCCAGGGCCCAGCTGGTATAGTCGCTCACTGGACCAAATACCGCGAGTTCACCTTCAATGCTGATCAAGCGGATCTTCAGCCTTCCGAGTTGACGATGGTCAACGAGATCGCCGGGTATATGGCGCAGAATCCGTCGCTCCAGATCGGAATCGACGGTTTCACCAATCCTGACGGTGGCGCCTCGAACAACCAGGATCTGAACAACCGCCGAGTTGAAGCGGTTCAGAACGCACTGATCAACGCTGGTGTGCCGGCTTCCAAAATCCAGAACGGCGCCTTCGGCAACCCGCAGCTCCGGCGCGACGGCCGCGTCGAGGTGCTGATAGCCACCGCTGGTTCACCGACGGCGTGATCAGGCGATTGATGTTCGCTGTTAACTACTAAACTTCTCGGGGAATCTCCTCAGCCTTTACCGGCTGAGGGGATTTTCCCGAGGCTTGAGGGTGAAGGAAGGTCCAGCCTTCCGACTGGGTCGCTCGGCTTCTGATCCATTGATAAACGCCTGATAAACGCCGCCGCTGGTGCTCCACAGAACCGCTTGAGGCGCATTAAACTGGCTCCTGCGTCACGCTCGCGATATTCTAATTAAGTCGGGATCGACATAGGAATCGAGTCCGAATTTGATCCAGCCCGACGGCGGCCGTTCCTCTCGCCCTTTGACCGCGTTCCGCTAGACCAACCCTTCATAGTTGCGACCAGCAAGGCCCGGCGGGGCCCGTGTGTACATGTCTCTTGGAAGTGTCGTGTTTGCGTTGGTCTTGCTCTGGCTGATTAGGGTCCTTTGACCAATCATGCCTGTCTGCCGACCACTCACTTAATCGAACGAGGAGAAGGATAATGAATGCTAAACCTCTACTGGCTGCGTTGGCTCTGATCGGCGGTGGACTCATCATGCAGTCCTGTTTCGGCGGCGGTGGGAGTTCCTATCCGGTATACGGGCAGTCCTATGGGCAGTCCTACCCTGTGTATCGGTCTCATCCCGTGTACAAACCGTACCCGGTGTACAAGCCCTACCCAAAATACGCTAACTATGGCTCTAACCGGGGCGAGCATCGCGAACAGGATCATGATCAGGCCCAGCAATATCACGACGGCGGCCACGATCAGGGCCATCAGGATTAGCATGACAACCAAAACCGGGACCGCCAAGTAGCAGGCCTCAGGCCTGCTGAAGGGGTTGGCGCGTGCATCCAATGCCCAACCCCAAGCTCACAGACACCGTCGAGAAGCTTGTTGCCGAAGTGCAGGCGCCCTGGGAGTGGGGCTAACGGAGCCTCACACCGTACCAGCCTTTCGCCGCGCGGTCCGTCGGGAACGGTCCTACTGCTACCAGATCCCGGCGGATGTCCACCGCCATATGTCCGGTTCTGGCTTGTAGCTAAAGGCAGGCACCGGTCACTAGGCGATCGTGATCGATCAATCCCCGCCAACTAAAACGGGAAGATGAAGCTCCAGCCTTGGGACCGGCGAGGCTGCTCGTAGTAGACCGGCGGGGGAGCGTCATAGTAATTCGGCGCATAGTAATTCGGCCGCGTATAATAGTAGTTTTGGTAGCGCCGGTCGTTATGGTGTCGCTCGTTGTGATGCCACCCCCGGTGCCGCCCATTATCGTGGTGGTCATGACCACCGCCGCCGGCCAGCGCTGGTCCCACGCCAACACCGCCGATCGCGACGGCGAAGCCAATCGCAATGGCGATCTTGCCGATTCTGGAGAGTAAACGCTTGCCCGGCCTGATCGAGGTTTCCATGGTCACTCTCCGTTCCACGCGACGACTCGCTGTAGCCTGACGAGGGCATCCGTTTGTGGTACTCGAGCGCGCCATCACTTATGCCTTTTCGCTGCAGCACGCGCGCGGCTGCGGAATAACTCATCGGCAGTCTTTTTCTGTGCGTCCGACATGGTGTCGTACAGAGCTTTAAAAGGTGGAATGAATTTACGGATGCCAGCTGCTTGCGCATCGGTGATGGCCGCGAAGGAGTTGAGCTGGTCGATGGCAGTCATCGATTTACTCTGTTCCGTCCCTTCCTCGCGAAGATTTGCAATCGAGTGGGCATTATCCCGCATCACTTCGGCGACGGCATTCCATTGGGTCTCTTGTGCGGACGTGACGTGGAGTTTCTTGCGCATCGCCTTGATGCGCGCCTCGACATGAGCGTCTACCGCGGCGTTGGCCTTGGCCGCAGTGCTCGCGCTTTCCTCCGGTGCGGGGGCTGCCGAAGTTGCCTGCGACGAAGCCGCCTGCGCCAGTATTTCCCGTGCCGGCGCCTGCTTGGCGGCCTGGGTGAAAGTGCCCGCCGCGGCGGGCAAAGAACCGGCTAGAACGAAGGCGCCGACTAGCGTCGCCGCCGCAACTGCGCGGACGGCTGGATGTTTGAACAGGGTCATGATTTACACTCTCCGTTGGTGGCGATCGCCGCAGCCGGGACTCCTCCGGCACGATCAAACCGCATTGCAACTATGAAGTATGCTACTCTGTCCCGCGTCCAAGCAACGTTTCGTTGTTCCCTATGGAACCAAACGGGCGTTGTGTTTCTCTTGAGGACCCGAGCGCCAATCTCTCCTAGTTCTGAGCTGCTGACGAGGGCACCTGCAGATCGTTAGTAACACCTTGGACGCCCTCGGTATTTCTCGCGATCGCTTCGACACGTGCCGCCACCGCTGAATTCGGCACCTGACCTTTCAGCGTCACAACCCCCGCCGTGGTGGTGACATGGATATCCCCGGATTTAATGTCCTTGCCGGTGGCGAAAGCCGCTTTCACTTCCGTAGTGATTTTCGTATCATCGAGCGCGTTAACCGTTTCATGATACGCATCCTTCGCGGCCGCCTCGGTGTCTTCACCTGCCTGGTGCAGCGAGGTGCCGGCTGAAACGGACGGACTGGTACCTGCCTCCTGTGCGACGGCCGGAAGCGCCAGCCCAATTCCCAACATTATTACTGGCACTATAGCCAGTATCTTGTGTCTACTATTCATAACCTTACCTTCTCAGACGCGGCTTGTCTGGTGTTGTCTGAGGCGTTGTCACCATCGGATTGGTCGCCCGCCCAGCGTCCCAACGCTTAACGAAAATAAATTCCGTGGCCGAATCCGCCGAAGCCTCCGCCCATGACGAGAAAGACGATCAGGACGATAACCACGATGCTCGCCAAGCTCATTCCCCCGCGTCCGTAATAACCGCTGCGGTAGCCATAAAATCCGCCGCCGGCGAACATCAGAATCAACAGAATAATCAGAAGTAACATAGACATCCTTTGTGAATTTCAGTTGGTAGGTTCAACGTCCACTCTCTTCAAGCTATGAGTACAGCCAGGCGCGACCCCCTTGGCACTTACGGTTCCTCAAACCACACCGAGCACCCAGAGCACGAGAACGATCAGCACGACGCCTCCGAGAGAAATAGGAATAAACATGCAGCCTCCTCAGGCCTTCCGTGTTAACGTTCAGGTTGGTCTAGCAGAACGCGGTCAAAGGCGAGTGAAAGGACCGCCGTATGGGCTGGATCAATTCGGGCTCGATCCATATATCGCTCCCGACTGCTTAATAGTACTTCGGGACGTGATGCAAAAGCCACCGCGAGACTGTGTCTATTGGTTATATAGAGAACTAAGGACGGCGGTCGGGACTCTCGCCCAGATACTTAACATACGCGCCGATAAGGATCCCGATCGGGGTTGGCGCTCGAGAAGGCCGCGCCAGGATTCCGGAGGTCCGAGCGCGCCCTACGATTGGGTGGAATACGCTATTATGGCGGGGGTCGTCTGGGAGGCGGCCGGGAGGGAATCGCTGATTGTTATCGCCTTCGATAGAGGCCTGCGCCGATAAGAACGACGCCCAAAACGAGCACCCCAGCGCTCAGCGGCTGCGGCACCACATGCTTCGATTGCTCGGTGCTCTGAATTTTAAGACTACCCACTTGCGCCACGTTTCGGGTCTGGGAGGTTGTAAATACGGGTATTGCCAGTCCCAGGATTCCGAGCAAAACGAGCAGCGCGCCAAGCCACGTTATCGGTTTCATCAGCGTCGTTCCTCAGCGCGCGGGTGGTCTGCCGCGACTCGCGACACAGAATCAGGCGGAATCAAACCCCAATGGCGCGGGTGGTTGGCGGAAAGGTTAATCACTTATTCCGTTCGCCGTCCAGCGCTGCTGCCGGAAACCGTGATGCTGAGCCGCTGGAAGATGCGGAATGATTTCGTGTCTTATCTCTTCATGGTCTGCACGAGCCGGCGTTATGCCACGTCGCTAAAGCACTGACAGGCGGGATTGACGGCAAGAAGATGGAGGCAGTGCAGTAGAGCTGGCGAAAGGCGAGCTATCCACAGGAGAGCTTAACCGTCCGGCTTCGAGTGATCTCCGGAAGGGCGGGTATTTGGCGCATTTTGGTTCTTTGCAGAACATCGACATAGGCTGAGTCTTCTGTGGGTAACATTTCGGTTGCCTTTAAGGGCTCAGGTACGATAAAAATTGCTTTGTTTGGTGGGCTAATTTCGACGGCCCAAAGGGGATTCTAAGGTTCGGAACGTTCTCGTGATCCAACGCGGAGCCACCGGATTTTTCGCACGGACGCCCCTCAGCCAACTTCAAAAGGCTTGTGGTTATGTCGGGTGAGATCGGGCTGGAATCCGGAGCCTATATCAGCTTCGCTGGGGCTGGAAAGATCCCGTGCCTGAACGCCCCAATTGAACGAATAGCCGTAGCCCTGCCCGCGCGCGCCGCGGTGCCGGAGTGGCCGCGCCAGCCGAGCAGACGATGGCGTTTAAGTGTGGCGCGGCCCCCGCTTAGGGTTCTTTTCAGCCATAAGGATTCCGCCAATCTGGTAGGCGATTCCCGACCGAGAGTCACCGAGCACCTGGCCCAACGCGAGGGGTGGATCAACCAGGTGATTCGACGAGCGCGCGTGTCGCCTGGCGAGTAGGCCAGGTCAGTTCCGAGTGAATCGAACTACTGCCAAACC
>Ga0307374_10001725_pt1 | contig 40042 bp, 31 predicted proteins | sample OX3MG_FD_202532 | JGI IMG/M metagenome (GOLD analysis project Ga0307374, IMG submission 202532) | Soil microbial communities from Risofladan, Vaasa, Finland - OX-3 | ecosystem: Environmental > Terrestrial > Soil > Coastal area > Acid sulfate soil | place: Finland: Risofladan, Vaasa | collected... | reverse complement strand
GCGCTTCATTTGAGAAAGCGCGTCGAGATATTCTGGGAAGGTTTCCCACTTGAAATCGATTCCGGCGGTGAGGGTCTCGGTCGGAATATCCTCGACGCCATCCATCATGCTGATCAGGAAATCCTCTTTGCCGCGCGCAACCGGCGCAAACCCGACTCCGCAATTTCCCATCAGCAAGGTCGTCACGCCGTGCCAGCTCGAAGGCGAGAGATAAGGATCCCACGCCACCTGGCCGTCGTAATGGGTATGTATATCGACCCATCCCGGCGTCACGATCAGTCCATTGGCGTCGATCTCGCGCCGGCCGGGGCCGGCCTTGCCGCCGACGCTCGCGATCTTCGCGCCGTCGATCGCGATATCACCGGTGAATGCCGGCGCGCCGGTACCGTCTACGATCCTTCCGTTGCGGATTACAAGGTCATGCATCTCCTGCCCTCCTCATCGTGCGGGTTGTGCGGAGAAAACTTGCTGATTGTGATTCCAAGCCCAATCGTTAGATCATCCGCCCCCCGCCCGCAACCCTCCGGCGGAAGCCGCATGCGTGGCGCCTCATTCGCGCCGAAAACTGAGAGCCGCTCGCTCTCACCGTGGCGGCGGATGATAAATCTCAATCGTCTGCGGTCTATCGGTGGCGCTTCTATCCCCGCCCGCGAACAATACATCTCCGTCCGCCAGCATCAGCGAGCGGCCGCCCGAAAATGCGTCATTCAAGCTGCCGGCCTCGGTGAACTCTCGCGTCTTCGGATCGAAGAGTTCGGCGTCGCTCCGATACAATCCCCCGCTAATAAGAACTCTGCCGTCCTTCAGCGGAGTGAGTGCGAAGAATTCGTCGCGCTTCTGAAGCAGCCGTCCGAGCTCAACGAACTTTTCCGTCGCAGGCTCGTATAATTCCGCGCGATTCGAGCTCGCGTCAGTGGGCGTGGGACTGTCATCGGTGTCACCAACTATAAAGACCGCTCCGTCCTCAAGCGTGACAGACTGTAAAGTCATGAGGCGATCAGGCATTCTTCCTGCCGGTCGCGACTTCCCCGTGGCCGGGTCGAAAATTGATATCGCCTGGAAGTCGTTCTGCTTGACATCCTGGTAAAGATCGCCAGGACGCGCATTGGGACCCATCTTGCGCCAATCCCAGTACGGATACCTCACAGGCCCTTTCCGGTATAGTAAGTTGCCATCCGCGAACTTGCCAAAGATCTGCACAAAGGGTTGCTTCAGCGCAGGCGGCAGAATAGACGATTCTCCGCTCGACAGATCATAAATGTCGCCGCCGCACGGCGCCGAGACAGAACCCACAAGGCTGCTCCATAGGGGAAAAAGAATCCGTCTATCGTTCAGAATCCAAGCGTCTCTGTAACAGGACGCTCGCAGATGTCCATTGGGTCTAAACATCATCGTTTCGGGATTGAGGATCGCCGCGAGTTTGTCGAGCTCCCAGAATTGAAGCAAATAGTTGCCATCTGGAAGAGTGGCCGCGACGATCGGTGCGTCATTTCGCGGAACGATGATTCCCAGTTCCGTGGCCTTGCCGCCTGCCGGATCATAGATTTCCGCTCTGGTTTTCGACCATGGATCTCGTTCGAGAAAAAACACCCGGCCGTCCCGAAGCAGACTTGGGTAAAGATCCGAACCCTGCACGGCGGAGAGGGTGCCTGCTCGTGTAAACGCTCCCTCGAGTGGCGCCTTGAGCGCAAGCAGCGGAGTAACGTTGCGCCGGGCTATGCTCACCGCCGGAGGGCTTCCGATCCACGACACCGTCGCGCCGCCGTTGTAGAGAATCGGAAGCGTTGGCGGTCCCAACGGCGCCAAATGCCCGTCCGGCCCTATCCGAAGAACTTCGATACGTCTGGGCGAAACGTTCCCATTCTTATCCCCGGTCGGCACGGCCACGGTCACATAGATAAAGCGCCCCGCCGGATCGATCAGCATAGTTCCATAACGGGAAAAATCTGACCTGCCGCTGGGCAGCCTGATTGGCGCACCGAGGCTCTCGAGCGTGCCGTCGTCCCTTATTCGAAACTGGTCGATCAGCCCATTGGGCGCTGTTGTGTACGGGTCTCGCCACTCGGCGGTCGACTTCTCCGGGTAGCCGATCGTGTAGAGATATCGCCCAGTAGGATCGACAAGCATATCGATCGGCTGAGCATGCAAGGCCGCTGTCTGGATCTTCGGATTCGGCCGGATCGCGCCGCTAGCCGGATCGATGTAATACTCGGAGATAGTGCTGTCCCCGGCGTTTGCGACGTACGCGAACTGTCCCGCCGGGTCGAGGACTATCGCTATAGGGTTGCTCCCTGTCGGCACGAGGTTGATCGCACGTGCGCTAATCTTCGACCCATCGCGGATGAACCGGATAGCGTGTACATTGCTGCACCTCCGGCACACGATATAGACGCGGCTCCCAAACGCCGCCAATGCGGGCGGCCGCTCACCTATGCCGGCAGGGCCGGTCCCTGGAAGCGGTGCTTCCACCGGCTTCAGTTTTCCGCTCGCCGGCTCTATCGCGTACGGACGAAGTATCCCGTCGGCATTCACGTATAAGAGCTGCCCACTTGGAGCAGCCGCCTGCCCTATATAGAGTTTCGCGCCGGCGTCACATCCGCCTTTGGACTCGACGAGCGCTCCGTTCTCCTGCGATATCGGAAAGCAGACCAGGTTTGACTTGTTCCATTCGGGCGAATAGGCAAATCGCGTCCCCGGAGAAACTACCAGGTCAAGGGCGTAGGGCGAGTCGCGCGAACCGGGATCGTGGATTGGCGGCACCTTCAAAGTCCCAACCGGAGCCAAAGAGCCGTCGTCTTTTATCCGATAGCTGACCAGATCGCCATCCGAGTTTTGCGCGTACAGATTCTCGATCGTTGCCGCCGACGCGACTGCGCTTCGGCACGGGACAGCGCTCGCCACCACGAAGAGGATAGCAAGTGGAATTGCCAAGCAGAGACTCTTTCTATGCACGCGTGCCACCTCTCAGTGGTTATCGCCCGAACTTAAGCTCCGGCCACAGCGCAAAGGCCCATCGGCAGATGAACTCTTAACCGCGCGCCGCCTTGTCGATTCGCGGGAAGAGCGCGACCGGCGGGTTCACGCGATGGCCCGCTTTGATCCCTTCGCCAAAGGGCGCGCGCGCAAGTGCGTCATCGACGTTGAGCATCGCCTTCAGCCGCGCCATCGCGCGCGGCATGAACGGCTCGAGCGTGTCGGCCGTAACGCGCAGCCCTTCGAGCAGATTAGCGAGAATCCGCGCGACGCGCGGCAGATTCGCCGAATCCCTCGCGAGCGTGAACGGCGATGTCATGACGACGTACTTGTTCGCCGCATCGAGCGTCGCCCAGACCGCCTCGAGCGCGCGATTGAACTGGAGCGCCTCGACCATCGCGTCCACGCGCCCGCCAAGATTCTCGAAGGCCGCCGCGAAATTGCGATCGGCGTCGTCCGCTATCGAAGGCGCCTCGGTGACTTCGCCACTGAAGTAACGATTCGCCATCGTTAGCACGCGGCTCGCGAGGTTGCCGAGATCGTTGGCTAGCTCGGCGTTGTAGCGCTCGACGAGGCGGTCTTCGGAAAAGTCGCCGTCAAGTCCGTAGACCACCTCGCGCATCAGAAAGTAGCGCAGCACGTCTTCGCCGAACGCTTGTTCGTAAGAGAGCGGATCGCGCACGTTGCCCGAGCTTTTCGACATCCGCGCGCCGCCGAAGTTGAGCCATCCGTGAACGTTGAGATGCTTGAACAGCGGCAGTCCGGCCGCCAGCAGAATCGGCGGCCAGTAGACCGCGTGCGTCTTCAGAATATCCTTGCCGATAAAATGTTCGGTCGCAGGCCAGACTTTCTCGATAAACTCGGAATGCTCAGTTGCCGGATGGCTGACGTAGGCCCAGAATGCGTCGTACCAGACATAGGTTACGTAGTTGGTATCGAAAGGAATCTCGATTCCCCAGTCAAGGCGCGACTTGGGCCGCGAGATACAGAGATCGGCAAGCGGCTCGGCCAGCATGTTGAGCGCTTCGTTGCGATAACGCTCGGGCCGGATGAAATCCGGGTTGGCGCGGATATGCTCGAGCGTCGCCTCGCGATATTTTTCGATCCGCAGAAAATAGTTACCCTCGCTGATCAGCTCGACCTTGCGGTTGTGCGTCGGGCATAGCTCGCCTGGCAGCAACTCCTTTTCAGTATAGAAGCGCTCGCAATCGACGCAGTAGAGTCCCTCGTAATTGCGGAAGTAGATATCGCCGCGCTCATTGGTGCGGCGCAGCATCTCCTGCACGAAGCGCTCGTGGACCGGGTCGGTGGTGCGCACCCAGTAGTCGTAGCTGACGCCGAGTCCGCGAAACGCTTCGTCGAAGAGCGCGCTCATCCGATCGGTGTAAGCCTTGGGCGCGAGTCCCTCGGCGGCGGCGGCGCGGCGGATTTTGTCGCCGTGCTCGTCGGTGCCGCTAAGGAAGCTGACGTTTTCGCATCCTCGGCGGCGGCGCTGATTGCGCGCGAAGACGTCCGCCGCCAGCGCCTCGTAGGCGCTGCCGACGTGGGGCGTGCCGTTGCAGTAAAAGATCGCGGTCGTGATGTGAATCGGGTCGGCCATATTTAGTCGGTAATTCTATAACGCTTCGCGCGGCGGCGGGAATCGGCGCATCATGCGGGCGGCGCTTGGGCGCAAGCGCTCGAGTTCATGCGCTATGGCTTCGAGCGGCGGGCGCGAGCGCCCGTGCCAGATCGTCGGCGAAGCGGCGCGCCTCGGGCGGCATCATGGTGGCGATCGCGACGCGGATCGCGGGCGGACTCTTGAGCCGATAGCGCTCGCCCGCCGCCACCGCCCATCCGGCGGCGAGCAGCGACTGTACTATCGGCTGCTCCTCCGCGACCGGAATCCAGACCGTGAGGCCCGAGCGTCCGTGCGCCTCGATTCCGTGCGCTGCGAGCGCTTCCAGCAACGCGCCGCGGCGTTCCGCGTACGCCTCGGCCGCGCGGTGTATCAGCGCGTCCGCAACAGTATTGGTCCACAATGCGGCGACCGATCGTTGAAGGATATGGCTCACCCATCCGGGACCGAGCGCGAACCGCCCTTCGATTCGGCTGACGCTGGTCTCGTCGCCGGTCAGGATCGCGAGTCGCAGGTCGGGTCCGAGCCATTTTGAAACCGAGCGCACGACGACCCATCGCCGGCGGCCCTTCTCGCAGAGCGTGATCGCCGGTGCGCCGGCGATCAGTCCCGCGTGGTCGTCCTCGATCACCAGCAGGTCGGGATAGTCGTCGATGATCTGCTGCAACTCGTGCGCGCGTTCGGAATCGAGCGCCGCGCCAAAGGGATTCTGCGCGCGCGGCGTGACGATCGCGGCCTTGGCTCCCGCGCGAAGGGCCGCTTCGAGATGCGCGGGAATCGGGCCGGAGTTGTCGACGCGGACTGCGACGATGCTCAAGCCCAGCGCCGTGCATAGATCGATGACGGGCGAATAGGCGGGGTCCTCGATAGCGATTTTGTCGCCAGGTCGCAGATGAGCCGTCAGCGCGCGCTCGACGCCATCGAGGGTGCCGCTGACGATTGCTACGGGGCCGGGCGGCAGGCCGTCGGCGGCGAAGGCCTGCGCCGCCAGCGCGACGAGTTCGGGGAGATTGATGCTCTCGCCGTAGAGGCGCGGCGCATCTGGCTCCGGCAGACGGCTGAGCCGCGGGAGCAGCGCGGGGTCGGGGTTGCCGGTCAGGAGGTTGCGCACGCCAGGGGGAATCGTAATCGAGGCATGCGAAGCGAGCGGCGGGGCGGCGCTGACGATGGTGCCGCGGCGGCCGCCGGCGGCGACCATCCCGCGAAGCGCGAGCGCGCGGTAGGCGGACGAGACGGTAGTAGGACTCAGTTTGAGTCTGCGGGCGAGCGCGCGGACTGTGGGTAGGCGAGCGCCAGGGACAAGCTCGCCGGCTGCGATCGCGCGCTCGACGCTTTGGATAATTGCGTTTGCGCCGACCCCTTCGTTTCTGTCATTATTACGTTCCATCATTAATTTGATTTTGTACTGTAACAAAAAGGAACTGAGATGGAAAGAGACGCATCGCCTGCCAGCTCGAGGACCACTATAAAGCGCTATCCCGAACGTGCCCGCTACGACCGCACGACGGTCGAAGCGATCCTCGACGAGGGTCTCATCTGCCATCTCGGATTCGCCGCCGACGGGCAGGCCTTTGTGATCCCGACCACCTACGCGCGTGACGGGCGGCGGATGCTGATCCATGGATCGCCGGCGGCGCGATGGCTGCGGGCGGCGGCGGGCGGGACGCCGCTATGCGCGACCGTCACGATAATCGACGGACTGGTGCTCGCGCGGTCGGCGTTTCATCATTCGATGAACTATCGGTCGGTGGTGGTGCTGGGAAACGCGGCGCCGATCGAGGAGCCCGCGGAGAAGCTTCGCGCGATGGAAATCCTGGTCGAGCATATCGTGCCGGGGCGTTGCCGGGAGGCGCGCGGGCCGAGTGCGGAGGAGCTGAGGCGCACGCTGATCCTGTCGGTCGCGCTCGACGAGGCGTCGGCCAAGGTGAGGGTCGGGCCGCCCATCGATGACGCGGCGGACATGGGGCTTGCGGTATGGGCGGGCGAGCTTCCCGTTGCGCTCGCGACGGGCGTGCCGATTGCCGATCCGAATCTGCGCGGTGGAATTGAGGTGCCGGATTACGTGCGCGGTTATCGGAGGGGCGGGCGCGCGCGCTGACCGGCACTTATCGTTTGCCGGATCGCGTGCGGCGTTGGTAGCGTGCGCCTGATCGGGAGCGCCGCGCGGGTCACCGGAAGCGGTATCGCGCGGCTCGCGATAATGCACTGGCGCAAGGAGGAGCACGCATGAACTTCGGACTGCTCGAATCGTTCCGCAATTCGGATCGCAACGAGCTTACCTACTCGAAACTCTACCGCAAGCACGTTGATTTGGCGGTCGAAGCCGAAGAGATGGGCTACGACACTATCTGGCTGACCGAGCATCATTTTGTCGAGGACGGATATTCGCCGAGCATGATGCCGCTGGCGGCGGCGATCGCGGCGCGCACCAAGAAGATCCGGATTGGGACGTTCGTGCTGCTGATGCCGCTGCATCATCCGCTGCACGTGGCGGAGCAGGCGGCGACGGTCGATGTGCTCTCGGACGGGCGCTTCGACCTGGGGCTTGGGCAGGGCTATCGGCCGCAGGAGTTCGAGGGCTTCAATATCGCGCGCAACGAGCGGTCGTCGCGGCTGAGCGAGGGGGTCGAGATAATCCGGCGCGCGTTCACCGAAGACGGATTCAGCTACGAGGGCAAGCACTACACGGTGCGCAACGTGACGCTCTATCCGAAGCCGGTGCAGCAGCCGCATATTCCGATTTGGATCGGCGCGCGATCGCGCAAGGCGACCGAGCGGGCGGCGCGCAACGGGTACCATCTGGCGGGCACGTCGGGACGCCAGGCGGAGCTTTATCGCCAGATGCTGACCGAGCACGGTCGCGATCCGGCGGATTTCAATATTGCGCAGCTACGGTTCGGCTATATCGCCTCGCGGCGCGACAAGGCGTGGGAGGAGTGCGAGTACGCACTGCATCATCTGCTGATGAAGTACGGGAGATGGCTCGCGGATGCGGGCGATGTGGCGGGCGACGAGCATGCGACCGAGGTTCCGCCGGTGGGCGAGTTGCGCAATGCGAACGACGCGAATTTCTTTGGCGATCCGTTGATCGTCGGGACGCCGGAAGATGCGATCGCGATGCTCGAGCAGGCGCCCGACTTCACCCATCTGGCGTTCGGGATGTCGCTGCCGGGGATCGATCCGAAGAAGATTCGCGCGAGCATGAAGCTGTTCGCGGAGGAAGTGATTCCGCATTTCAGGCGCAAGGGACGCGGCGCGAAGAAGAAGCGCGCGGCGGCGCCGGCGCATCACGGGTGATCGGGAGATGCTCGAATTGAAAAGAAAAGCCGGAAGGGCTGCTAATTTATTAATCCGCGCTAGTTCTGGAATCTGGCGGCACGCGGCGATCTACGGAAACGCGAATAGTCGACGTTAGTCCATATCGACGGCGTGCCCGTCCTCGGGAAAAGCTCGGGGTCTTTCGACTTCGGCCGCAACGGCCTCCGCTCAAGATGACAAGAAAGCGGGGAACGGTCGCTCAAGATGACAGGAAATTGAGCCGAACCTAAAGAACTCACTCTGAGCTTCTGGCCGATCAGAGGGGTTTGTGGGCGCGGACGAAGGCGCTCATGAACTTGCCGTCGAGGAGCGGCGCGATTTTGTCGGCGTCGAGATTCGCCTGCTTGAGAAACCCGGCCGCGTCGGCGACTTTATAGATACGGGTTGGTTCGACGCCGATTCCCTCGAATCCGGCCGCGGCGAGCTTGGCCTGATATTCCGATTCCTCGAGGGTGCCGGCGACGCATCCGATCCATGATTCGACGCTGCGGCGCAAGTCTGTCGGAATCTCGCCGCGCACGACCACGTCCGAGACCGCGAAACGGCCGCCGGGCTTGAGCACGCGGAATGCCTCTTTGAGCACGCTATCCTTGTCCGCGGACAAGTTGATTACGCAGTTGGAAATGATCACATCGACTGAGTTGTCGGGCAGAGGAATATGCTCGATATCACCCTTGAGGAACTCGACATTGTGAACGTCCGCTTTGCGCTGATTGTCGCGGGCCAGCGCGAGCATCTCATCGGTCATGTCGAGGCCGTAGGCTTTGCCGGTGGGACCGACGCGGCGGGCGGAGAGCAGCACGTCGATACCGCCGCCGGAGCCGAGATCGAGCACCGTCTCACCGGCCTTCAGTTCGGCGAGCGCGGTCGGATTGCCACATCCGAGCGAGGCGGCGACCGCCTCGGCCGGGAGCGCGGCCTTTTCATCGTGGCGGTAGAGATTCGAGGTGATCGGATCGCCGCGCTCGGGCACCGTCTCGCCACCGCCGCACGATGCGTTGTTGCCGCAGCAGGCCGCGTTACCCGCGCCCTGGCGGACCCGGCGCGCCTCTTCGGCATAGCGTTCCATCACCTGGGTTTTGATCGACGCGTGGTCTTCCATCTCACTGCTCCTTGCGGTTCACGGCCGCGCCCGCCGCGCGATGCGACGGCGAGCCGGTGGTGGTTTGGGACAGCACGCGCCCGCGCCGGCGCCGTTGGTTTGCGCGGATACCGGAGCGGGATCGGCGAGCCGGGTGTGCATTTCGGCGCAGCAATCCTCGGTCAGAAAGCGAATCAGATTAGCGGTCTCGCGCCAGTTCACGGCGTAGTAGATGAAGCGGCCCGCGCGGCGCGCGCTCAGCAGGCGCGAGCGTGTGAGCGTATCGAGATGGTGGGACAGAGTTGAGCCGGGGAGCTTGAGGCGGCGCCTGATCTCGTCGACGCAGTTGCCCTCGGGACCGGAGCGGACGAGCAGGCGGAAGATTTCGAGGCGGTCGTCCTGACCGAGGGCGCTGAACTGATCGATGCGGCGTTTCATTACGGTATTTCTAGTATCATCGAAATCAGGCTGGCACAAGGGCGGAGGATCAGTGGCGGCGCCTCACGGACGAGGCGCGATCCCCCCACTGCGGCAGCCTCCGGACGGGATGACGGGAGAGAAGAGGATCAGGTTGAGGGCGATGCGGGAGGTCCGCTGAAGCGCGCCCGAAGGCGCGCGATCCCTCCACTACGGTCGGGATGACAGAGAAGAAAGACGCCGCTGCGGACGGGATGACGGGAGAGAAGAGGATCAGGTTGAGGGCGATGCGGGAGGTCCGCTGAAGCGCGCCCGAAGGCGCGCGATCCCTCCACTACGGTCGGGATGACGGAGAGGAAAGACGCCGCTGCGGTCGGGATGACGGAGAAGAAAGACGCCGCTGCGGCCGGGATGACGGGAGAGAGTCGGGGCGGGGGGTTATTGCGAGGCGCCGGACTGGTTCTGCTGGTCCTGGTATTTCTGGAGCTTGTTGGCGACGTCGTTGAATTCGGCGGTCGCCTGCTTGAAGTCGGCGTCGGCCTTTTCGGAGCGCGCCTCGGCGTCGAGCGCCTCCTGATTGGCCTTGGCGGCTTCCGCGCGCGCGTGGGCGGCGGCGGCCTGGGCCTGAGCCGCCTGCGCGAGCGCCTGCTGGGCGGCGGCGTCGTTTTGCGAGGCGCATCCGGCGGCGCCCGCGATTATCGCAGCGAGCGCGAGCGCCGCCGTGGCGCGAGGCAGTGTGCGCGTCATGATGGCACAGGGGCCGTGCGGGAAATCAGCGCGGCGCGAGCGCCTCCATCGCGCGATCATCGGGCATCATCGGATTCGTGATGCTGAGCGGCTGGATGCATACGTGGGTGGCGCCGGCCTTCATATGGGCCTCGACGCGGTCGCGAATCTGGGTCTCGGTGCCCCATGCGACGATGGCGTCGACGAGCGCGTCGCTACATCCGTTTTCGAATTCCTTGTCGGCCCATCCGAGGTTTTTGAGATTGAGGGTGTAGTTGGGCAGACGCGGCACGTAGGTCTTCATGTACTCGCGCGCGGTCTTGCGCGCGGCGGCGGCGTCAGTGCTGAGAACGACAGCCTGCTCGACGCAGATCATCGCTTTGGGACCGACCGCGGCGCGGGCGTGCGCGGTATGCTCGGGCGGAACGAAGTAGGTATGCGTACCGCTGGCCTCGGCGGCCGACAACGCGAGCATCTTGGGATGGAGCGCGGCGAGCACGACCGGGACGGGTTCCTTGGGCATCGGACCGCGGTAGAGCGCGGTCTTCATCTTGGCCAGATAATCGCGCATGTAGCTGTAGGGTTTGTCGTAGGAGTGGCCGCGCAGGTTGTTGACGAGCGGTTTGTGGCTGACGCCGATGCCGAGCAGGAAGCGGCCGCCGGAGAGTTCGCCGACGGTGTTGGCGGCGGCGTTCATGGTAATCGGATCGCGGGCCCAGATGTTGGCGATGCCGGTGGCGAAGACGAGCTTTTCGGTATGCGACGCGAGATACGCGGCGTGTGCGAAGGGCTCGCGGCCGACCGCCTCGGGAATCCACAGAGCGCTGTAGCCGAGCTTTTCGACTTTGCGCGCGAGGGCGGCGCTTTCGGGGGCGGCCATGCCGTCATAGAAGAACCATATGCCGTACTTGCTGATATTCATGGTCTAACTACTTAACGCCGTAAGCGCGCGGCGACAAGCGGCGGGTGAGGGCGCTCGGCCATCGCTCGGCGCTGCGCACCCGATCGCGAGGGGACTACGAGGCCGGGGATCGGGGATGCTCGGGAAATCTCTTATTCAGGGTCCCTCACCAGCGCCTTCGGCGCTACCTCTCCCGTCGCAGGGAGAGGTAAGGCGGCATCCGCATCAGCGGCATCGGCAGTTCGGGACGATATTTTGCGTCAGATGAACTTCGGCATCACCTGTTCGGTAAATGACAGAAAGGTGCCGTGGCTCAGCGGCGCGCCGATCAGGTATTCCATGTGACCCTCTTCGCGCAGGCGTGCGATGCGGTCGGCGACGCGTTCGGGTGAGCCGTGGATCACGATGGAATCGACGTAGCGCTGGATGGGATCGCCGGCGATGCCGAGCCTTTTCGGATCGACGTAGGTCTTGAGGAGCCACTTCGCGCCGTCGTACGCGATCTGAGCCGCCTCGCGATCGGTGGGCGCGATCGCGAGCAGCCGGGCCATCGGAATTTGGCGGCCGTCGATCGAATGGCCGTGCTGGGTGAGGCGATCGCGGAACAGCTCCCACTGCGCGCCCATCGCGGCGTCGCTCGCGTGCGGCCCGATCAGTACCGAATAGCCTCGCGAGGCGGCCCACTCGAGCGCCTCGTTCGATCCGGCCGCCACCCACATCGGCGGATGGGGCTGCTGGAGCGGCTTGGGGAGCACCTCGACGTCTTCGAAGGAGTGGAACTGGCCGCGCCAGGTGAGCCGCTCGGAGCGCCAGGCCGCGACGACGATATCCACCGCTTCATGAAAGCGCTCGGCGCTCTGCTCGATCGGCACGCCGAAAATGCGGAACTCGCGCGCGTCGAAGCCGCGTCCGGCGCCCCAGTTCACCCGCCCGTCCGACAGAATATCGAGTAGCGCTAACTCCTCGGCCAGGCGCAGCGGATGATAAAACGCGGCGAGCGTGATTCCGGCGCCGATGCGTAATCGTTTGGTGCGGGCGGCGACATGCGCACCCATCACCGGAATCGACGGGCAGACGCTGTAGTCGCTGAAATGATGTTCGGTGAGCCACACCGCGTCGTAGCCGGTCTGATCCATTATTTCGATCCGCTGAAGTGCGCGCTCGTAAACGAGCCGCAGTGCGGTTCTGCGCTCAGGCCAACTGAAGAACTGGAGAATGCCGAATTTCACGCTGCTCCTATGCGACGCGCCGGCGGTCAGGCGAGGCGCAGTTCCTTCATCACGGAGAGCATCCGCTCGGCGAGCGGCGGCGACATCTGAACGAGCGGCATCCGCATCTCGGGCCGATATTTGCCCATGAACGCGAGCGCCTGCTTGACCGGGATGGGATTGGTTTCGAGGAACAGCGCGCGCATCAACGGGAGCATCTGGAAATGGATTTCGCGCGCGCGGGCGAAGTCGCCGGTCAGCGCGGCGGCGGCGAGATCATGAATCTCGCGCGGCATCACGTTGCCGATCGTGGCGATCACGCCCTTGGCGCCAAGCGCCATCAGCGGGACGGTAAGCGAATCGTCGCCGGAAAGAATCGTCAGGCGATCACCGCATAGGCGGCGGATATCGGACGCCTGGTCCATCGAGCCCGAGGCCTCCTTGATTCCGACGACGTTGCGGATTTCGCACATGCGGGCGCAGGTTTCGGGGGCGATATTCGAGCCGGTGCGGCCGGGGATGTTGTAGACGATAAGCGGCAGATCGACGCTGCCCGCGATCATCTTGTAATGCTTGTAGATGCCTTCCTGGGTGGGCTTGTTGTAGTAGGGCGAGATGAGGAGCGCGCCGTCGGCGCCGGCTTCGCGCGCGCTGGCGGTGAGGCGGATCGCCTCGGCGGTGGAATTCGAGCCTGTGCCGGCTACGACCGGGACGCGGCGGCGGGTCTGATCGATGACGATTGCGACGACCCGTTCATGCTCGGCGTGGGTGAGCGTGGCGGACTCGCCGGTCGAGCCGCATGGGACGAGGCCGTCGATGCCGCTCTGAATTTGCCATTCGACCATCTCGCGCAATGCCCGTTCGTCGACTTCGCCGTCGCGAAAGGGAGTGGCAAGCGCCGTCAATGCACCGTTGAACATAAGGTTTATGCTCCCCCGTCAAGTCTGGACTGGGACCAATTCGTCCTCGCCGACTTCGACTTCACCGCTGAAGACTTCGATCGCCTCGCCGGTCATGAAGACGTGATTTGCGCCTTCGCCATGCTCACGCCATTCGATTTCAAGATTACCACCGCGAAGCTCGACCGTCGCGCGGCGATTCGAGCGTCCGGTCAAAACGGCCGCGACGAGCGAGGCGCATGCGCCCGTGCCACATGCGAGCGTTTCGCCCGAACCGCGCTCCCACACGCGCATCCGCATCCGATCACGCGCGAGCATCAGGATGAACTCAGTGTTGACGCGCCGGGGGAAGAAGGGGTGATGCTCGAACTGGCGGCCGAGGGTTGCGAAGTCACTGTCGCCCATGGCAAAGAGCGCGTCGTCGCCGAGGAAGGTGACGCAATGCGGATTGCCCATCGAGACCGCGGTGACGGGCCACGTGCGGCCGGCGATTTCGAGCGGACAGGCGATCACGCGGCCGGCGGTGGCTACGGGGATATCGCGGGCTTCGAGAATCGGCTCGCCCATATCGACGGTTACGCCGATGACGCGGCCGTCTTCGAGCTTCAGTTCGACGATTTTAATTCCGCAGTCGGTTTCGATGGCGAGCGGATTTTTGCGATGGGCGGTGCGTTCGTAATGGAGCCGCGCGACGCATCGGATGCCGTTGCCGCACATCTCGCCGCGGCTGCCGTCGGCGTTATACATCTCCATCTTAAGGTCGGCTGAATGCGACGGGGCGAGCATGATCAGGCCGTCGCCGCCGATTCCGAAATGGCGGTCGGAAAGGCGGCGGGCGAGCGCGGCGGGATCGGCAGGGCGGACGCGATCTGCGACGAGGTAAACATAGTCGTTGCCGCATCCGTGCATCTTGGTGAAGGCCAGCCGTGTCATCGGCGCACTCATCTATCGGCGAGCGTGACGATTTTCTCGCCGCGCACGATGTCCTCGAAGGTGTCGCGGTCGCGGATGACGTGGGCGTCGGGGCCGTCGACCAGAATTTCTGCGGCGCGCGGGCGGCTGTTGTAGTTCGAGGCCATCACGAAGCCGTACGCGCCCGCGCTCATCACGGCGAGCAGGTCGTCTTCGGCGGGCGCGGGAAGTCCGCGTTCGCGGGCGAAGAAGTCGCCGCTTTCACACACGGGACCAACGACATCGGCGATGACGATCGGCGCGTCGGCATTGCGGATGACGGGCACAATTTCGTGATACGCCTCGTAAAGCACGGGCCGCAGCAGATCGTTCATCGCGCCGTCGATAACGATAAAGCGCTTGACGTCGGTCTCCTTGACGTAGATTACGCGGGTGACCAGAATTCCGGCGTTGCCGACCAGCACGCGGCCGGGTTCGATTATGAGCCGGAGATCGAGGTCCTTAAGCGGAGCGAGCAGCGCGGCGGCGTAGGCGGCGGGTGAGGGCGGCTCTTCCTGGTAGGGGATTCCGAGGCCGCCGCCCAGGTCGAGATACTTGAGCGCGATACCGTCTGTGCGCAGGCGATTGACGATCGCGGCGACCTTGACCGCCGCTTCGGTAAAGGGCGCGGTCTCGGTTATCTGCGAGCCGATATGCGTGCTGAGGCCGACCAGTTCGAGGTCGGGGAGCGCGCGCGCCTCGGCGTAGTACTCGTGCACCTGGGAGAGCGGGACGCCGAATTTGCTGTCGCGATGGCCGGTCGAGATGTGCGGATGGGTCCCTGGATCGAGGTCGGGATTGACGCGCAGGCTGACCGGAGCACGCCGGCCCATCCGATGGGCGACGCGGGCGATCCGTTTGAGTTCGGGACCCGACTCGACGTTGATCATCAGGATTCCGGCTTCGAGCGCCGCGGCTATCTCCTCGTCGGTCTTGCCGACCCCGGAGAAGACTATTTTGCGCGGGTCGGCGCCGGCCCGGATACAGCGCATCAATTCGCCGGCCGAGACGATATCGAATCCCGAGCCCATCGCGGCGAAGAGCTTGAGCACGCTCAGGTTCGAGAGCGCCTTCATCGCGTAGCAAATCAGATGGTCGCTGCCGGCAAAGGCGTCGTCCATGACGCGGAAATGGCGGCGCAGAGTGCGCGCGCTGTAGACGTAGAGCGGTGTGCCGAAGCGCTCGGCGAGATCGCTGACCGCGACTTCCTCGGCGAAGAGCCGGTTATCCTTGTACTCGAAGTAGTTCATCGTTAGGGAAGCAACCTGCCGTAGTTGAGCTTGGGTTCTATCACAGGGCGCCGGAGTCGATAAACGGGTGCGACCGGCCGGCGGGCGCAATCATGTGGTCGGTGCGGGCGTGGGCATCGCGGGCAGCGGCGTCATCTGAGGCAGCACGAAGTTATTGGGATTGGGAGGAGGCGGCGGAATTCGGCGCTTGATCGAGATGATATTCGAGGGCGGACTTTGAGTGCCGTCGGTCACTACGGAGACGATCGCGTAGCGATAGCGATGGCCGATCTGGGTGTCGGCGTCGAAATAGGTGAACTGGCGGACCTTCTGCAGGCGCTCCTGATCGGTAATCGGAAGCTCGGCGACCTGAGTGAGATGTTGGGTGCCCTCGGCGCGCAAGAGCGCGAAGCCCGCAAGGTCGCTGATCTGTCCGCCGCCCTGGTAGCGGGTCGGCCGCCCCCAGAGCAATTGCACGCCGTGCGCGGAGTTGGTTGCGGAAAGATCGCTGATCCTTACCGGAATGGTCTCCGAGGGCGGGATGGGCTGGCTCTTCACGCCGCATCCGGGCGCGAGGACTGCGGCAAGGACAAAGGGAATCAGAAGCAGCGCGGGCGATCTCATTTCGAGCCGAGCCTCGTCAGGTAACGGCGCATCGTAGCAGGTGCGGGGCCGCCGCGAAGAGAGCGCCTGGCGATCGAGGCTTCGGCGGAAAGGCTCGCGAGCACATCGGGATCAAAGAGCGGCGAGTGGCGGCGCAAATCCTCGAGGGTCAGGTCGGCGAGCGCGCGGCGCGCCCCAATGGTTTCGCGCACCAGCGATCCGGCGGCCTCGTGGGCCTGGCGAAAGGGCAGGCCGCGCAGGACGAGATATTCAGCCAGATCGGTCGCGAGCGCAAATCCTCCCGCCGCGGCGCGCATCGTTTCGCGATCGAAGACCAGGCGCGGCCACAGGAGCGTCATCGCGCGCAGCGAGGGCATCAGCGTATCGAGCGCGTCGAAGACCCGCTCCTTGTCCTCCTGCAGGTCGGAGTTGTAGGCGAGCGGCAATCCCTTGAGCGTGGTGAGCATCGCCATCAGATCGCCGATGACGCGGCCGGTCTTGCCGCGGACCAGTTCGAGCAGGTCGGGATTTTTCTTTTGCGGCATCATCGAGCTGCCGGTCGAGCATTCGTCGGGAAGCGTGACGAAACCGAACTCGGCGGTGCTCCAGAGAATGATCTCTTCGGACATGCGCGAGAGATGGACGGCGGCGAGCGCGGCGGCGCTTAAGAAATCGACGACGAAATCGCGATCGGCGACGGCATCGAGCGAGTTTTCCGCGATGCGTGCGAAGCCGAGCTCGCGAGCGACCATCGCGCGGTCGATCGGGAGCGTGGTGCCGGCGAGCGCTCCGGCGCCGAGCGGCATCACCGCGGTGCGATCGGCGGCCTGGGAGAAGCGCTCGCGGTCGCGGCCGAGCATTTCAAGGTAAGCGGCAAGATGATGGGCGAGCGACACGGGCTGCGCGCGCTGGAGATGGGTGTAGCCGGGCATGACGGTTTCGACGTGATCGCGGGCGAGGTGCGCGAGCGTCTTGCGGAGCGCATCGATAAGCTCGATGACCTTTGCGATTTCGTCGCGCATATAGAGGCGCAGGTCGAGTGCGACCTGATCGTTGCGCGAGCGCGCGGTGTGAAGCTTGCGCGCGGGTTCGCCGATCTTATCGGTCAGGCGGCGCTCGATGGCGAGATGGATATCCTCGTCGGCGAGATCGAAATCGAAGCGGCCCTCGGAAATCTCGCGTTCGATATCCTTGAGTCCGGCGACAATCTTGGCGGCTTCGGCGCGCGAGATGAGGCGCGCGTGCGCAAGCATCCGGGCGTGAGCGATCGAGCCCATGATGTCGTGGCGATAGAGCCGCCGATCGAACGTCAGCGAGGCGGTGAAGGCTTCGATTTCGGGGAGGCGCCGGGCGGTGAAGCGCGCACGGATGAGATTGGGCGCGAGCGCGGGCTTGGCGGAATCAATGGATTCGCCGGTCGGACGCTTCGCTGCGGGGGCGTTGCGGGATCGCGGTTTCACGAGATGGGACCTGACGATGCCGGAAAGCCGAGATCGGCACAAGGAGCGGGCGGGGCGGCGGGTATCAAGCGATGCGGGCCGGGCGAGGTCAGGGGGTTGTTTCCGGGGTGCCTTGGGGCGCACTGCGGCAGGGGCATCCGCGCGCGGCGCAGTTGGTGACGCCGTTGGGATGGGTGATGTGGACTTCCATCTTGTGATTGCACCGTGGGCATTTGGGATCGCTCGCGCGGGGTACCAGCCTCGGGACCGGACGTGGCGGCCTGAACTGGAGCACCTTGCCCATCGCGCACTCGTGCTCCTAGTCGCCCCGCGTCTTGCGTTGTTGATCGAGCCGGGCGAGGGCGCGCAGGCGCATCGCGCCGAGACGGATGAAGCCGTCGGCGTCGGCCTGGCGATAACCGCCGTCTTCCTCGAAGCTCGCGATGGAAGGATCGTAGAGCGAGTTGGGCGATTTGCGCCCTGCTATCCAGACTCCGCCCTTGAAAAGTTTAAGACGCGCCGTGCCGCTCACGCGGGCCTGTGAATTGTCGATAAGCGCCTGCATCGCGTCACGCTCGGGTGCGAACCACTGACCGTTGTAAACCATATCGGCATAGCGTGTGACCAGCGAATCGCGCAGATGCATCGTTTCGCGATCGAGCGCCAACTGCTCGACGGCGCGATGCCCATGCATCAGCATCGTAAGGCCGGGACTTTCGTAGACGCCGCGCGACTTGATTCCGACGTAGCGATTTTCGACCAGATCGACGCGGCCGACGCCGTGGCGGCCGGCGAGCGTGTTGGCGCGCTCGATAAGGGCGGCCGGGGCGAGGCGTTCGCCGTTAATCGCGATCGGATCCCCGTGGGAAAATTCGACCTCGGCATATTCGGGGGTGTCGGGCGCCTGTTCGGGCGCGACGGTCAAGCGGAACATATCGTCGTAGGGCTCGCGCCACGGGTCTTCGAGTATGCCGCCCTCGTAGCTGATGTGGACCAGGTTGCGATCCATCGAATAGGGCTTCTCCGCGGTGACCGGAACGGGAATCTTCTTCTGGCCCGCGTACGCGATCATATCGGCGCGCCCCTTGAATGGCCAATCGGGATGACGCCAGGGCGCCACGATTCGGAGGTCCGGGGCGAGGCGGGCGAAGGTGAATTCGAAGCGCACCTGGTCGTTGCCCTTGCCGGTCGCGCCATGGGCAACCGCGTCGGCCCCTTCGGCGCGTGCGATTTCGACCTGGCGCTTGGCGATCACCGGCCGGGCGATCGAGGTGCCGAGCAGATAGTAGCCTTCATAGACGGCATTGGCGCGCAACATCGGAAAGACGAAATCGCGGGCGAACTCCTCGCGCAAATCTTCGAGATAAAGCTTGCTCGCGCCGGTCGAGAGCGCCTTGCGCTCGAGGCCTTCGGTCTCTTCGGCCTGGCCAACGTCGGCGCAATAGGCGACTACTTCACATTGGTAGAAGTCGCGAATCCATCGCAGGATGACGGAGGTATCGAGTCCGCCGGAGTAGGCGAGCACGATTTTTTTGATTTTCTCGACAGCCACGATTGTATTCTATGGAATCCGGGAGCGGTTCTTAAGCCCTGACGGGTCGGGCCGTCAGCATCTCCGGGCGCAGCAGCCACAGCATCACGGCCTTTTGCGCATGCAGGCGGTTCTCGGCCTGATCGAGCACGACCGAATCCGGACCGTCCAGAACGTCATCGGTGATCTCCTCGCCGCGATGGGCGGGCAGACAATGCATCGCGACGGCACCGGGCTTCGCGCGGCGCATCAGAACGGCGTTGACCTGGAAATCACGAAAGTCGCGCCGCCTTCGCGTAGCCTCTTTCTCCTGGCCCATCGAAGTCCACGTGTCAGTGTAGACGGCGTCGGCGCCGGCGACCGCCAGGTCGGGATCGGTCGTGAGCATGCCGAGTTTCTCGCGGCGCATCAGAGCGACGAATTCGGGGCGCGGCTGGTAGCCCTTGGGACAGGCGATCGCGAGTTCGAAGTGGAGGATTGCGGCGGCTTCGATCCAGCTTTGCGCGAGGTTGAAGCCGTCGCCGATGAAAGCGATCTTGAGGCGATTTAAATCACCGAAGCGCTCTTTGAGTGTCAAAAGGTCGGCTAGGAGCTGGCATGGATGGAGTAAATCGGTGAGTCCGTTGATCACTGGAACGGTGGATTCGCGCGCAAGCTCGACGCATACGGAATGCGCGAAGGTCCGGATCATGATCAGGCTGACCCATCGCGAGAGATTGCGTGCGACATCCTTGACCGATTCGCGCGCGCCGATTCCGATGTCCTGCGACGCGAGATGGATCGCGTGACCGCCGAGTTGCGTCATGCCGGTCTCGAAGGTGATTCGGGTGCGCAGCGAAGGTTTCTCGAAGATCATCGCGAGCGTGCGGCCGCGGAGATGGGGATGCTCGATTCCGGCCTTGTGCTCGGCTTTGAGCCGGGCCGCCAGATCGAGCAGTCCGTCCAGTTCGGAGGCGGAGAGCGATGCGAGGTCGAGGAGGTCGCGCTTGACCACAGGCGTGCCGATTCCAGTGGGCGCGGGCACGGCGCGGGCCGGACGAACCTTGCGCGACGCGGTCGCTCTCACGCAGCACCCTTCAGCGCACGCTCGATGATTGCGAGGCCGGCGTCGGCCTCTTCACGGGTGAGCGTCAGCGGAGGCAGCAGGCGCAAGACCTTTTCCGCCGTGGCATTCACGATCAGCCGTTCGTTGAGACAGGCCTCGGCGACGCTGCGAGCCTCGTCGCGCATCACCACGCCGATGATCATTCCCTGGCCGCGGACCTCGACGACTTTGCTGGAGCCGCGGGCGAACTCGCGCAAGCGGTTGAGCAGGTGTTCGCCGATGGCGGTTGCGTTTTCCATCACGGCGTCGTTTTCGAGCGCGTCGAGCACGCCGAGCGCGGCGGCGCAGGCGACCGGGTTGCCGCCGAAGGTCGAGCCGTGGCTACCGGGCGTGAGGCTCAAGGCGATGTCCGAGCGCGCAACCATCGCGCCGATCGGCAATCCGCCGCCGAGCGCCTTGGCAAGCGTCATGATGTCGGGCTTGACGCCGCAATGCTGCCAACAGAAAAGTTTGCCGGTGCGTCCGATTCCGGTCTGGACCTCGTCGAGGATGAGCAGCAGGTTTTCGCGATCGCACAACTCGCGCACCCGCTTGAGGTAGTCGGGCCGCGGCATCACGACGCCGCCCTCGCCCTGGATGGGCTCGAGCATGATCGCGACCGTGTCGCTTTGAACTGCGGCGCGCAGCGCTTCGACATCGTCGAACGGAACCTGCCTGAAGCCGGGCACGAGCGGCTGAAATCCGACGTGATACTTTTCCTGGCCGGTGGCGCTGAGCGTGCCGAGTGTGCGGCCATGGAACGAGCCCTGAGTCGAGATGATGCCGTAACGGCCTTCGCCGCGATCGTGACCCCATCGGCGCGCGAGCTTGATCGCGGCCTCGTTGGCCTCGGCGCCCGAGTTGGCCAGGAACACGCGGCCGTCGCCGAATGCGGCGCACAGGCGGGCGGCGAGGCGCGCAGTCGGCTCGGTATGAAACACGTTGGAGACGTGCGTGAGCTTTTCGGCCTGATCGCGGATCGCGCGGACGACGCGCGGATAGCCGTGGCCGAGGCTGGTGACGGCGAGGCCGCAGAAGAAATCCAGGTAACGATTGCCGTCGGCGTCGTAGAGGTACGCGCCGGTGCCGCGCACGAATGCGATAGGCGCGCAGCCGTAGGTGTTGATCAGATTCTGATGAGCCAGCTCGATGATCTCGACATTATTCATCGCATCTCCCGAAAGCCCCGGTTCTCCTAAGGCCACGCCGCCGCAGAAGGCGCGTGGACATAATCCAACCTATTTTATGCCACATGAGGCAGTGAATGCTCCACCCGCATCGCTAACGAACGCGAAACATCGCGATGAATCCTGCACCGTGGCGCCCCGAATTCGCAGCGGCGGGCGTAAATCCGCTGACCGGTTGAACGCCGCAGTGGCTATGGATTACACACTGCCTCTGATAACTTACCTCGCTGGAAAACTTGCCCGGCCACCTGTCGCATCTGTACCCGCCACGAACATCAGGCGATACGAAGTCACGAGGCCGAGATAAGCTGGTCCGTAATGTCTCCACGAACCCCGCAAACCAACAGCGCCAGCGCGGAAATCGATTTGGCTGTGGACAAAAGCCCGGTTTCCGACCCGCATCCGGGCGCCGACCCGATCCTCGCGCAGTTGGACCGTCTAATCGGGTCGGGAGCGTGCATTCCGTTTCTGATAGCCATTGGCACTTTGATTCTGATTATCGGACTCGGTTCATACCCGATATATACCAAAGGGGAGCCGCGCGAGGCGATCCGGGTGTTCGACATAATCCACGGCGGGGGATGGATCTTGCCGACCCAGCCGGGAATCGATCTGCCGTGGAAGCCGCCGATGATGTACTGGCTGGGCGCGCTGGTCTCGATCGTCGCGGGGCGGGTGAATGAATGGACGGTGCGGCTGCCCAACGGGATGCTGGCGGTGGGGGCGATACTGCTCTGCTATCACTACGTGCGGCGGCTGTTCGACGCGCGGACCGCGATCCTGTCGGCGCTTATTCTTGCGACCACGATCCAGTTTCAGCAGGCGGGCACGGCGGCGCGAATCGACATGACGCTGACGTTTTTCATGGAGCTGGCGTTTTTCGAGTTCCTGCTGATGGCGGAGGGGTTGACGCGGCGGCGGATGCTCTTTTACTTCGCGCTGACGGCGGCGACGCTGAGCAAGGGTCCGATCGGCGCGGCGCTGCCGGTGCTGGCGGCGCTGATATGGATCGCGACGCAGGGTAATTGGGGACTGATCCGCGAGCTCAAAGTGGTCAAGGGCTGTTCGCTGATCGCGCTGGTGGGCGGCGGATGGTATCTGGCGGCGACGGCGGCGGGCGGAATGGCGTTCGTGCGGGTGCAGATTCTCGAGGAGAATCTCTACCGGCTTATCCCGACGCACGCCTATCGGGAGCCGCACGCGCATTCATTTTACTACATGGTGCTCGCGCTGATTGGCGGATTTCTGCCGTGGTCGATAATCCTGCCGTTCGGCGCGCGATATTTCATTCGCGGGCGCGCGTGGCTCGATCGGCGCTTGAGCTACCTGATCATCTGGCTCGCGACAGTATTCGTCTTCTACACTCTGCCGCAGAGCAAACGCGGGATCTACCTGCTTGAACTCTATCCGGCGCTGGCCGCGATGACCGGTCTCGCGCTCAGCGCGTTTATCGCCGAGCCGCAGACGGTGCGAAGCTGGATTGGAGTGGTGACGCGCGGATGCGCGTGGTTTGTGATCGCGGCGGGAGTACTTGGACTGGTTGGTTGTTTGATGGTGCGCCTGATGGGCGCGCCGGCCATTTACGATCTGTTCGCGCGCTTCGGCGTGATGGCGCCAGCCTTCGTTCCGTCGCTCAAGGCGGAATTGCGGGCGCGCGCCTTTTCGAGCGTGATGATAATGGCCGCGCTGATAGCGTGCGGCCACTGGATGAGGCGCGGCCCGGCGACGCCGGGTAAATTCGCCATCGGATGGTTCGGGGCGGCCTGCTGCGTGATCCTGGCCTCGCATCTGGTAATCGTGCCGGCGATCGCCAATGCGCTGTCGCTCAAGCGCTTCACCTATGAGGCGATGCGGATGGTTGATAACAGCACGGTCGCAAATGTGGGATCGCTCAACTACGACGTCTTGTTTTACGGGCGGCGCGATATTCCGAGCGCGCTGGCGGCGGACGCGACCGACTACGACTACGTGATCTGTCCCGAGGACATGCTTCGCCTGGCACCGGGCCTGACGCAGGATTTTATCATTGCGATGCGCAGTAATCCGACCGAGATCGACGGCACCGCGCCGATGCTTCTGCTGAAACGGATCGTCCAGCCGGAGCCCACTCCGATGATCGCAGAGCGCACGCCGGCGGCGATCGCCGCGGCCGCAAGCGGCGCGGCTCAATCGTCCGCGGGCGAGGCGTGAGCGGCACTGATACGGAGCGTGCGATGCGCGCGCGCGATCGGTTGATCGTGCTCGCGATTGGCCTGCTGATGGCGTTCATGACACTCGATCGCGCCGGCGCCGCCGACGTCTGCGGCGTCAATGAAGGGGTCGAGGCGGTATTCGTGCAGCAGATGGTCGAGCACGGAAAGCTGCTGTTTCCTTTGGATAACGGCACTGAAGCGATGTACAAGCCGCCGCTCTTTCATTGGACGGCGGCGGCGCTCGGCTATCTGCTCGATCAGCGGGTGGTCAGCACGTTCAGCCTGCGGCTTCCGTCGGCGCTTTACGCGACGGCGGGCGCGGTATTGATCGGCGCGCTCGCGATGGCGGTGCTGGGAGGGCGCGGCGCGATTATCGCGGGGCTTGCGATGGCGGCGTCGTACGAATACGTGAGCCAGGGGCGAATCGGCAGAGTCGATATGACGCTCACGTTCTTCGAGACCCTCGCGCTAAGCGCGTTCGCGTGGTGGCTCTTTGCGGCGGCGCCGCGACTGAGCGGATCGCCCGCGCGCACCGATGCGCGGCGCATTGCGCTGCATTATCTGATCGCGGCGGCGCTGGGATTGGGCGTGCTGGCGAAGGGGCCGGTCGGCGCGATGATACCCGGCGCCGCAATCGGGCTCTACCTGATTACCGGGCGGCGGTGGGATTTACTCCGCGACATCCTGAAGCCGGGGCCGATTGCGCTTGGTGTGGCGCTCGCTTCGAGCTGGTATCTGGCCTGCCTGATCGGACGGCGCTACGCGTTTCTCGATCGCCAGATCGTAAGCGAGAATTTCTCGCGCTTCCTTGGCGCGCTGGGCCACATGCCGATCGGCTACTACGTGCAGCCGCTCCTTTTGAACTCGGGACCGCTCAGCCTGATCGCTCCGTTCGCGGTGTTCGCGGCGCTCGCGCGAAAGGATACTGATGAAATCGCGGACCGCGGCGAGGCGGATCGCCGCGGCGATAGGTGCGCGCGGCTCTTTGCGATCTTCTGGATCGTCACGATCGTTTTTTTCGAGCTCGCGGCTTACAAGCGCAAGGCCTATCTGCTGCCGATGTGGCCGGCCTCGTCGTTCCTGATCGCGTGGTGGATAGTGCGCCGCGCTCCGGCGCGGACCGGTGCGATCGCGGGTGGCGCGGTGATCGCGGTGTGCGCGGTGATGATCGTGGTCAACTTTTTTTTCATCCCGTGGTATGAGGTGCGCGACTGCGGCGGTAAGCTTTCGATGCGCGAGGCGCTGGCATGGCCGATAGAATCGATCGCGGGCGAGAAGGTCCCAATCATGCAGCGCGACTCGATGCGGAGGGCGGCCGGCGAGATAGCACGGGCGGTGGAAATCGGCGCTCCGCTCCACATCTTCGGGATGAACACGCCGGTCGAGCCGTTGATCTTCTACATGCGGCGTGACGCGCCGCCGCTTGCGACCTCGCTTGCAGCCGCGCCGGCGGGTTATGTAATCGTGCCGGGAGAATTGTGGGAGAAGGAGAAAGGGCAGCTTCCAAATATGAGTCTCAAACTTAATGCTCCGTACGACGATACGTACCTGGCGCTGTTGAATGTCCGCGCGCCCGAGCCGCGGCGGTCGCCGGGAGCCGGGCATTGATCGAGCGGCGTCGAGAGCGTAGCGAGAACTCCGTCCTGAGCGCGTGCGGCACGGCTGGCGGCGAGCATCCGGAACCATGTGCGGAATCTGCGGAATAATCAGCGTCTCGCCTGAAGAGCGCTTCGATCCTTCCGCGATCGATCGGATGCGGGAAACGCTGCACCATCGCGGACCCGACGACGCCGGCCGCTATCTGGCACCGGGCGCCGCGCTGGGCCATCGGCGGTTGTCGATCATCGACCTGCGGCCCGAGGGGCGCCAGCCGATGAGCAACGAAGACGGCACGCTGTGGATTGTCTACAACGGCGAAATCTACAACTTCGCGGAGCATCGCGAGTGGCTAATCGAACGAGGACATCGATTTCGCTCGCTGACCGACACCGAAGTGATACTGCATCTGTACGAGGAGCTGGGCGAGGAATGCCTTGGGCGGCTGCGCGGCATGTTCGCCTTTGCGATCTGGGATCAGCGCCGGCGCACGCTGTTCATGGCGCGCGATCGGGTGGGCAAGAAGCCGCTGTTCTACCTGTGGAACGGGCGGCATCTGATTTTCGGGTCGGAGCCCAAGGCGATCCTGGCCTATCCGGGGGTCGAGGCGGCGGCCGATCCGGCGGCGCTCAATCTATATCTCGCCTTCGGCTATGTGCCAGGTCCACTGAGCGCGTTTCGCGGAATCAACAAGCTTCCGGCCGGCCATTTCCTGACCCTGCGCGACGGCCGAGTCGAGGTGAAACGCTACTGGCAGTTGGACTATCTGCCCAAGCTCAAGATAGGGCCGGCCGAGGCGCGCGAAGAGATCGTGCGGCGCTTAAGCGAGGCGGTGAAACTGCGGATGGTGAGCGACGTTCCGATCGGAGCGCTATTGAGCGGCGGAATCGATTCGAGCGCGGTGGTCGCGCTGATGACCCGCCATTCGAGCCGCCCGATCAAGACTTTCTCGATCGGCTTCCGCGAGAAGGACTATGACGAAACCGTCTACGCGCGGATGATCGCAGAGCGCTTCCACACCGAACATCACGAACTCCAGATCGAGCCCGACGCGCTCGAGATAATCGACCGGCTGGTATGGCATTACAACGAGCCCTTCGCGGATCCGTCGGCGCTCCCGACGCTCTATCTGTGCAAGATGGCGCGCGAGCAGGTGACGGTCGCGCTCAACGGCGACGGGGGCGACGAAAACTTCGCCGGCTACGTGCGCCATTCGGTGATGCTGCTGGCGAGCTACGTCGGCTGGATGCCGGCCGCGGGGCGCCAGTCGATAGGGCACGTGATGGCGATGCTCTTTCGGCTGTTCGGGCCGGCCGGCCGGCTCAAACGCCATCGCCAGGTGCTACCCGAGACGTTCCGGATCGATCCGCGCGACGCCTACGCCTCGTTGCTGACGCAGGCGAACCGGTTCCATCGCGAGGCGCTTTACAGCCCCGAATTCGCGCGCGAAGTCGATCTGTCGGCGCCCGAAGACTGCGTTCATGCGTTGCAGAGTGCGCGGGGCGTGCGCGGCACAATCGACTCGATGCTGAACGTTGACGTGAACCTCTACCTGCCTGACGATCTGCTGGTAAAATTCGATATCGCGGCGATGTCGTACGGACTGGAAACGCGCTCGCCGATGCTCGATCAGGAGTTCATGGAATTCGTCGCGCGGCTCCCCGCGAGGCTCAAGATGAACACCATCACACGCAAGCTCAGCCTCAAGAAAGCGCTGCGCGGAATTTTGCCCGACGAAATCCTGTTTCGGCGCAAGATGGGCTTCGGCGTGCCGCTCGACCATTGGTTTCGCGGCGAGAAGATGGGCGGCTACCTGCGCGATCATCTGCTCGACGCGCGATCGAGCAGCCGCGGCTACTTCAACCGCGGCTATATCGAACTGCTGATCGAGGAACACACCAAGGGGCGGCGCCAGTGGCAGTATCTATTGTGGAACCTGCTGATGCTCGAACTGTGGCATCGGGCCTTTATCGATCAAGCCGCGCAATACGCGGCACACGCCTGAGGAGTGGGCGAGCGTAACGCAATCGCCGCCGGCGGATCGGATGACGGGCGCCGGGCGGGGCTTCGCGCAATCGGGGCGCGGATGGCGTCGAGCGGACGGCGCCGGGCGATCCTGTGCGGCGTGATCGCGGCGATTGCCTACATGGCCGGGCTCGGGCGTCCGCCGTTGTGGGAGCCCGACGAAGGGCGCTACGCGGAAATTCCGCGCGAGATGATCGTGAGCGGCGACTACGTGACGCCGCGCGACGATTGGGTGCGCTACTTCGAGAAGCCGCCGCTGGTCTATTGGACCACGGCGATAGCGATGAAAGCACTGGGCGCCAACGAGTTCGGGGCGCGGCTGCCGGCCGCGATCTTCAGCGCGGGCGAGGTTGCGATTACCGAAGCGATCGCCGAGGCGATGTTCGGCGCGGCGAGCGGCGTGCTCGCAGCGATGGCGCTCGCGCTGAGCCCGCTCTTTTTCGGCTTCGCCCGCTTCGCCACGATCGATCCGGCGCTGGCGTTCTTCGTCACCGCGGGCCTCGGATGTTATTTCGCGGCGGCGCGATCGCCCTCGTTCAGGGCGGGCGCGGGCCGGCGCTGGATGATCCTCGCCGCGATGGCGCTCGCGTTCGGCACGCTCACCAAGGGACCGGTCGCATTGGTGCTGGGCGGCGGAATCGGGGCGGTCCATCTAATGGCCGAGCGGCGGCTCCGGGATATCGCCGCGATCCCGTGGCTCATGCTCGTCGCGGTTGGCGGGCTGATCGTGATTCCCTGGTTCGCCGCGGCGGCGATACAAAATCCCGGCTTTCTCAGTTTTTTCCTGGTCCACGAGCATCTCGAGCGCTATCTCAGCAGCACCGAACACGACTGGGGCCCTTACTTCCTGTTCGTGGTTGCGATTGCGGGCACGTGGCCGTGGATCTATTTCGCTCCTGCGGGCGTCCTGGCGATACGCCGCGACCGAACGGCGGATACGGCCATGCGGCAGAGCGCGCTGCGCTTTCTTCTGATATGGGCCGGCTTCGTGTTGATGTTTTTTTCGATTCCGCGATCGAAGCTCGGGTCATATGTGTTGCCGGGACTTCCGCCGCTCGCGATCCTGGCCGGGCGCGGGCTCGACGCGTTGCGAGCGCTGAGACCTGAGTTTCGCCGGCAGCGGATAAGCACGCTGGCGGGGATTTGCGCGGCGATCGCGCTGGGCACGGTAATCGCGGTTGGATTTGCGGGTCAGCGGCTCGGTCCCGGTCTCGGTGCGGATGCGATTGGCGTCGCGATTGGACCGCTGATCGGAGCGGCGCTTGCGCTGGCGGCGATCCGGATCGGATATGGCGGCGGCATCGCGATAGCGGCGATCGTTCTTGGCACGATGGTCGCGTTCGGCGCGGCGATGAAGGCGCGCACTGACATGATCTCGCGCAACACCTATCGCAACCTCGCGCTCGCGATCCGCCCGTATCTGGCGCCCGGATGCACGCTCGCGTCGTACGTGCATTTCGAACAGACGATCCCCTTCTACACGAGGCATCGCGAGGCGCTGGTGGGATATCGCGGCGAACTCGCGCCGTTCGGCGATTCGGCCGACGCTGCGGCAAGCTTTATCCGCAACGACGCGGCGATGGCAGGGATGTGGGGAACGTCCGGGGGATGTTTCGTGCTGGTGATCGATCGGCGCGATCTCGCGCGCGTCGTTCCGATCCTGAATCCAGCGCCCGCCGTGATCGGATGCGAGGGGAAAAAAGTCGCGCTGTACAATCGCGCGGCGATGCTCGCGCACAGCGGATGCAAGGGTCTCATGCTGCCGGAGCCACCTCGCTTCGATGAGAAAAATTCTAGCGCGCGGTGACTTTAGGGGTGCGGTGTAGGCTTCTACCCGTTGATCACCTGCGTACCGGCGCCCGTCGCAGTGAAAATCTCCAGCAGAATCGAGTGCGGCGTGCGGCCATCGATAACACGAGTCTCGGCGACGCCAGCCCGGAGCGCGGCGAGGCAACATTCGACCTTGGGGATCATGCCGGCGCTGATATCGCCCGAATCGATCAACCGCTTCGCCTCGGCAGCGGTCAGGGTCGCAATGAGGTTACCGTCGCGGCCCCTTACGCCCTCGACGTCGGTCAGCAGGACGAGTTTCTCGGCTGAGAGCGCGCCGGCGATATCGCCCGCGGCCACATCGGCGTTGATATTGTAGGTCTGACCGTCGCGGCCGTAGCCGACCGGCGCAATCACCGGGATAAAATCCGCTTCGAGGAGCGAGCGCACCACGCGCGGATTCACCTCGGCGACCTCGCCCACCAGTCCGATATCGATTTTGGCGGGCTTGCCGTCCTCGCCTGCGGCCGTAATCTCCATCCGGCGCGCGATCAGAAGTTCGCCGTCCTTGCCGGAGAGTCCGACGCCGCGCCCGCCGCATCCGGAGACCCGCGTCGTGATCTCCTTGTTGATCCTGAGCAGCACCATCTCGACCGCTTCCATGGTGGCGGCGTCGGTCACGCGCATCCCGCGCACGAAGCTCGACTTGAGTCCGAGGCGCTCGATCATCTGATTGATCTGCGGGCCGCCGCCGTGAACGATCACCGGATGGATTCCGAGCGCGTACAGCGTCACGACGTCGCGGGCGAAACCGTCGCGCAGTTCCGCCGACTCCATCGCATGGCCGCCGTACTTGATAACGAAGGTCGCGCCGCGATAGCGCTGGATATAGGGCAGCGCGGCGATCAGCGCCGACGCCTTCTCGTTTGCGTCTGGCAATTCTTCCTCCGCGAGCGGGTCAGGTTGCGGGCCGCGCACGCCGCCGGTTTCTCAGAGAATGTAACGCGACAGATCCTCGTTGCTGAGAATCGGATCGAGCCGCGTGTGCACGTAGATGCTATCGATCCTGACGTCGCGCTCGGTCAATTCCGGCGCGCTGAATGACAGGTCTTCGAGCAGCCGTTCGAGCACGGTATGGAGGCGGCGGGCACCAATATTTTCCGAGCGCGCGTTGACCTGCGCGGCAATTTCGGCGACTGCCGCGACCGCGTCTTCGGTGAAGGTTATCCGCACGCTCTCAGTCGCCATCAGCGCCACGTACTGCCGGGTCAGTGAATTTTCGGGCTCGACCAGGATTCGGATGAAATCCTCGCGGCTGAGCGCCTTCAACTCGACCCGGATCGGAAAGCGGCCCTGGAACTCCGGGATAAGATCGGAGGGCTTCGAGGTGTGGAACGCGCCCGAGGCGACGAACAGGACATGGTCGGTGCGGACGGCGCCGTACTTGGTGTTGACCGTGGCGCCTTCGACGATCGGAAGCAGATCGCGCTGGACGCCCTGGCGCGAGACGTCGGGGCCATGGTTAGCGTCGCGGCCGGCGATTTTGTCGATCTCGTCGATGAAAATGATCCCCGACTGCTCGGCGCGCTGGATTGCGTCGCGGGCGACTTTTTCCATATCGACCAGCCGCGCCGCCTCTTCCTGAGTCAGCAGTTCGAGCGCCTCTGGCACCTTGGCCTTCTGCCGCTTGGTCTTTTTCGGCATGAACTGGCTGAACAGATCGCGCATGTTGACGCCCATCTCCTCCATCCCCTGCGGCATCAACACCTCGACCGCGGGACCGCCCTGCGTGGTGACTTCGATCTCGACCTCGCGATCGTCGAGGCGTCCCTGCCGGAGCAGCTTGCGCAGCTTCTCGCGAGTGTCGGCGTGCGCGTCGCCTTCGATATGGACCTGCCCTTCGGCGGTGACTCCGACCGGACGGCGCACCTTTGCCGGCGGCGGATAGAGGATGTCGAGCAGGCGCTCCTCGGCGGCCTCGCGCGCGTTGATCGCGACCCGCGCGCGCTCCTCGTCGCGCACCATCTTGACCGCGACTTCAGCCAGGTCGCGGACCATCGATTCAACGTCGCGGCCGACGTAACCGACTTCGGTGTAGCGTGACGCCTCGACCTTGACGAACGGCGCGTCGGCGAGCTTGGCCAGCCGGCGTGCGATCTCGGTCTTGCCGACACCGGTGGGTCCAATCATGAGGATATTCTTGGGCGCGATTTCGTCGCGCAGCTCGGGCGCGACATGCTGTCGGCGCCAGCGGTTGCGCAGCGCGATCGCGACCGCGCGCTTGGCCTCGTTTTGGCCGACAATGTAGCGGTCGAGTTCGGAAACGATCTCGCGCGGCGTCATCACGTTAGGTACGTCCATCTAGCTTTGCGCGCCGCCATCGGGACTTCGCGATCCGAATATCCGGATCCGCGGCGGCGCGTCCTACAACTCTTCGATTATAAACCTGTCGTTGGTGTATACGCAGAGTTCGGCCGCGATTTTCATCGCTTCCTCCGCGATCTCTCTCGCGCTCATTTCTGGCGCGCGCCGGACCATCGCACGCGCCGCCGCCAGCGCGAAATTGCCGCCCGATCCGATCGCGAGCAACCCGTCATCGGGCTCGATCACGTCGCCCATGCCGGAAATCAGGAGCGAGCTTTCGCGGTCGGCAACGATCAGCATCGCCTCGAGCCGCCTGAGCACGCGATCGGTTCGCCAGTCTTTCGCCATCTCGACTGCGGCGCGCCGCAGGTTTCCATTGAACTCCTGAAGCTTGCCCTCGAATTTCTCGAACAGCGTGAGCGCGTCGGCGGTCGACCCGGCGAATCCGGACACCACGGCGTCGTTATGCAGGCGGCGCACCTTGCGCGCGTTGTGCTTCATGATGGTCTGGCCAACGCTGACCTGCCCGTCCCCCACCATCACGACGCGTCCGCCGTGGCGCACGCATAGAATTGTTGTCGCATGAAACGTCATTGAACTGTCAGGCTCGGGGATGGGCACGGCGATAAACCTCGGTCAGGCGCTTGGCGCTGACATGAGTGTAGCGCTGAGTGGTCGCAAGACTCGAATGGCCCAGCATCTCCTGTATCGCGCGCAGGTCGGCGCCCGCGTTCAGCAGATGCGTGGCGAAACAATGACGAAGGCCGTGCGGCGTCAGATGCACTGCGATCCCTGCCTTTTCGAGCCGCCGCGCGACCATCATTTCGACGCTGCGCGCACTCAGCCGGCCTCCGCGCAGGTTGGTAATCACCGGACCGTTCCAATCCCACCCGACCGGCATCGCGCGACGCCATTGGTCGAGCGCGTCGAGCGCCGGTTCTCCAATTGGTACCATGCGATCCTTGTTGCCCTTGCCCGCGCGCACCAGGACCATGCCCGCGTCCTCGTCGATATCGCGCCAATTGAGCCCAACCAGTTCGCCGACGCGCAGGCCCGAGGAGTAGAGAACTTCCATGATCGCGCGATCGCGCGTCATCGCCACGGCGCCTTTTTCCGACGCGTCACTTTGGACCAGCCTCGCGACGTCGTCTTCGGCCAACACGACGGGCAGCCGGCGATCGACCTTGAGCGCGCGAAGCTCGCGGGCTGGTGAGACGGCGCCGCTAATGGCCTCGCGCCAGCGGAAAAACGCCTTGATCGCAAACAGGCGGCGCTGCACGGTGCTCCGGCGCGCGCGCTTCATCGTGTTGGCGAGATAGCCTCGAATATGGTCGGCGTCAATCGCGTCCGTATCGATCTCGTCCTCGGCGCCAACCTTGAGCGCCAACCGCCGCTCGAGGAGAAAGCGCCGCATGTCTTCGAGGTCGCGGCGATAACCCTTCACCGTATTGTCCGCCGCGCGTGACGCCTTGCCCAAAGCCCCTGCAAAATTCTCTATCTCCGCCAGCATCGATCCCGCCCCACTGCGACGCTATGCTAACAAGCAGCCGTGAGACGCAAAAGGATGGAAGCCGACAAACGCGCCGCCGAAAATGGCAAAGCCCGGATATTTCGACGTTGCGGCGCTCGGCCGTTTCACCCATGAGATGCTGGAAATGCTCCACTGAGATCGCGTCCGTCGAGCGGATCGGATTTCGCGACCGATGCCCGCGATGCGACAGCGCGCTCCATGTCTGCCGCAACTGCGATCTTTACGATCCCGCGCTCTCCAACCAATGCCGCGAGACGATAGTCGAACGGGTGGCCGATAAGGAGCGGACCAACTTTTGTGAGTATTTCACGGTCCGTCTGGCGGCCAAAAATTCCGCTGCGGCAAATGCGGGCGCAACCGTATCCGCAGGCGCGGCCAGGCCGGAACCGAACGGACAAAACGCTCGCGACGGGCTCGAGGCGCTGTTCAAAAAGCGAGGATAATCGCGGCACGGGCGGGCGTCGATAACGGATGGATAACGAGCTTGCAGCAATAATCCTGGCGGCGGGACTTGGCACGCGGATGCGATCGGGCCGCGCCAAAGTGCTGCACGAGATCGGCGGCGCGCCGATGATCGCGCGCGTCGTCCGCGCGGTTGCCGGGCTCGATCCCGCCGCGATCGCCATCGTCGTCGGCCATCAGGCGGACGAGGTTGCCGAGGCGGCGCGCCGCGCGTGTCCAGATCGCGAGCTTAGCTTTGGCGTGCAGAGTCCCCAGCGCGGCACCGGCGACGCGGCGCGGTTTGGACTCGAGGCGCTCGGCGCGCGCGCGTCTTCCGACATTCTTATAATCAACGGCGACATGCCGCGGATGCGCGTCGAAACGCTGGCGCGGTTGCTCGATGCGCATCGCCGCGCGCGCGCCGATATATCGCTCGCCAGTGTCGAGCTCGAAGAGCCGGGCGCCTACGGACGCGTGGTGCGCGACGCCGCCGGCGCAGTGCGCGCGATCGTCGAGGCGCGCGACGCGAGTGCCGCCGAGCGCGCGATCCGTGAGATCAACGCCGGCGTCTATATTGCCCGCGCGCCGGTCCTGCGTGAGGCGCTCGCGAGGCTGCGTGCCGACAATGCGCAGGGCGAATTTTATCTCACCGATATCGTTGCGATCGCGCGCTCGATGGGCCGCGCGGTCGAAGCATTGCGAGCCGCGGCAGCCGCGGAGTTCGCCGGTATCAACTCACGCGAGGAGCTTGCGGAGATGGAAGCTGAAATCCGTCGCGGCACGAACCAGCGTCTGATGGCCGCGGGCGTGACGTTTATCGATCCCGCCACCGCTTATATCGCCGACGAGGCCGAGATCGGCGCCGACACCGTAATCGGACCCAACGTCCAGATTGTCGGCCGATGCCGAATCGGCGCGGGCGTGCGGATCGAGGGCACCGCATATCTGCGCGACGTCGAAATCGGCAATGGTTCATTTCTGAAACTCGGTGTGCGCGCCGAGGAATGCCATATCGGACCGGACTGCGAGGTCGGACCGTTCGCCAACCTGCGCCTCGGCACCTGGCTCGAAGGCCACAACCGCATCGGCAACTTCGTCGAGACCAAAAAGGCGCGCATCGGCAGCGGCACCAAGGCGAGCCATCTGAGTTATCTCGGCGACGCGACGATCGGTTCCGATACCAACATCGGATGCGGCGTAATCACGGTGAACTACGACGGCTACGACAAGCATCACACCGAGATCGGCAGCCGATGCATGGTCGGATGCGATACGCAGCTCGTCGCGCCGGTCAAGGTGGGCGACGACGTCTACGTCGCCTCGGGCTCGACCATATTGCGCGAGGTGCCCGACGGCGCGCTCGCGATGTCGCATCATCCGCAGCGCCAGAGGCCCGGGTGGACCGCCGAGTGGCATCGCCGCCACGCGGGCGCCAAGCGCGATTCGCATCAGGACTAAGGCCGCGCGGACGAGGACGGACGGAGACGGGGATAACATACGATGTGCGGAATAATCGGATACGTGGGGCGGCGCGACGCGGTGCCGATCCTGATCGACGGACTCACGCGGCTCGAATATCGCGGCTACGACTCGGCCGGAATTGCCACGCTCGGCGTAGACGGACAGCTCGAAATCCGTCGCGCGGCCGGTAAGCTCGAAAATCTGCGCCGCGCGCTCGACGGCGACGATCCGCTCCACGCGCCGATCGGAATCGGCCATACCCGATGGGCGACGCACGGGCGCCCGTCCGAGGAAAACGCTCATCCGCACAAGGCCGGCCCGGTCGCCGTGATTCATAACGGGATTATCGAGAACTACGTGGAACTGCGCGCGGCGCTGGTTGGCCGCGGCCACAAGCTCCGTTCCCAGACCGACACCGAACTGATCTCTCATCTGATCGAAGAGCGCGTGGGCGCCGGCGATAGCCTCGTCGACGCGGTGCGCGCGATCGTCTGCGAACTGCGAGGCTCCTTCTCGATCGTCGTAATGTCCGAGACCGAGCCGGAAACGCTGGTCGCCGCCAAAACTGCGACGCCGCTGGTGCTTGGAATCGGCGAGGGCGAGAACTTTGTCGCCTCGGACATCCCGGCGATCCTCGAACACACGCGCAACACGATCGTGCTCGAGGATCGGGAAATCGCCGAAGTCAAAGCCGATTCGATTCGCCTGATGACGTTCGAGGGCCTGGCGGTCGATCGCCCGCCGCGGATTGTCGAATGGGACGCCGTCGCCGCGACCAAGGCCGGCTTCCAACACTACCTGCGCAAGGAGATCGCCGATCAGCCGCAGGCTTGGATCGATACGCTCGCCGGACGCGCGGCGCCGGGCGCGGGCTCGGTCAGATTCGACGAAGAGCTGATGCCGCCGGCCGGACCGGAATCGATCGATCGGATCGTTATCGTCAGCGCCGGCGCCTCGTGGATCGCGTCGCTGATCGGCAAGTTCATGATCGAGGAGCTATGCGGCCTGCCCGTCGAAGTCGATTACTCAGCCGAATTCCGCTATCGCAAGCCCGCTATCGGCGCGCGCACGATGATGATCGCGGTGTCGCAATCGGGCGAGACCGCCGACACGCTGGCCGCGATGGAAGAGGGCGCGCGCCACGGATGCCATCAGCTCGCGCTCACCAATACGCTCGACTCGTCGATCGCGCGCAAGGCCAACGCGCGGCTCTACACGCGATGCGGCCCGGAAATAAGCGTCACCACCACCAAGTGCTTCCTCACCCAAATCGAGGCGTTCTACCTGTTCGCACTGCATACCGCCGCGCGCCTCGGCCGCCTGAGCGAGCGCGAAGTCGAGGCGATGTTGCAGCCGGCCTTCGCGATTCCGGGCCAGATAAAGGAAGTGCTCGAGCGCGAGCGCCAGATTCAGAAGATCGCGCGCAAGTACGGCAAGGCGCGCGATTTCCTCTACCTAGGCCGCGGCATCAACTACCCGGTCGCGCTCGAAGGCGCGCTCAAGCTCAAGGAGATTTCATACATCCACGCCGAGGGTTACTCGGCCGGCGAGATGAAGCACGGACCGATCGCGCTGATCGACGAAGAGATGCCGGTGGTCGTGATCATCCCGCGCGACAACGTCTACGAAAAGACGCTCTCGAATCTGAAGGAAGTCGAATCGCGCAACGGCCGCATCATCGCGGTGACCGACTATCGCACGCCCGAACTCGAGGAAGTCGCCTGGGAGATAATCCAGGTTCCGGCGACCAGCCGGATGCTGATGCCGGTGCTGATCACCGTGCCGCTGCAACTGCTCGCCTATCATATCGCGGTCTACCGCGGGACCGACGTTGATCAGCCGCGCAATCTCGCGAAATCAGTCACCGTCGAATAGCCAGTCAGCGGCAGATCGCATTACTCGTAGCGGAGCGCTTCGATCGGACGCAGCATCGAGGCCTTGCGCGCCGGATAGTAGCCGAAGAAAACGCCCACCGCCGCCGAGAACAGAAAGCCCCCGCCCACCGCGACCGGCGAGAGCTGGGTCGGCCATCCCGCGAGCATCGAGATCAACTTCGAGACCGCGATTCCCAGCACGGCGCCGGCGATTCCGCCGAGCGTACTTAACATGATCGCCTCGACCAGGAACTGCAGCAGGATATGCAGCCGGCGCGCGCCAATCGCCATCCGGATACCTATTTCACGCGTTCGCTCGGTGACCGATACCAACATGATATTCATGATTCCGATGCCGCCGACCAGGAGCGAAATCGACGCCACCGCCGCGAGCAGCAGCGTCATCACCCGCGTCGCACTCTCGGAGGCCTGCGCCACATCGCTCAGGTTGCGCACGGTGAAGTCGTCGACCTGGCCGGGCGGTATGTGATGTTGGCGGCGCAGGACAGCCTCGATCTCGCTTTGCGCCACGCCGAGCTGATCGGCGCTCGCCGCCTGGGTGAAGATCATGTTGACCACGCCCGAAATTTTGGGCGGCGCCCCGAACGGACTCACCAGCACTGAATCCGCACCGTAAACCGAGACTCCGACCGAACTGTAGAGCGTCGAAGGATTGGCCGGCGTCGCGGTCGTTGTGGTGGGCGTGGCGGCGGGCGTGGCGGCCGCGACGCCCAGCACCTTGCGCTCGGCGGTCGCGAACGGGATCAGCACGACGTCGTCCTGATCCTGGCCGAAGGTCGATTGCCCCTTGACTGTGAGCACGCCGATAACCCGCAGCGGAAAGCTCTTGATCCGCACGATCGCGCCCAGCGGATTCTGGTCCGCGCCGAAGAGATTCTCGACCACGGTCTGGCCGAGCACGCAGACCGCCGCGGCGCTCTGCTGCTCGGCGTTGGTGAAGCTCCGCCCGTAGGCGACCGGCCAGTTGCGGACTTCGATATAATTGGCGGTCGTACCGTTGATCTGCGTGCTCCAGTTCTGATTCCCGTAGACCACCTGCGCCACCTGGCGATCGAAGTAGCTCACCTTCGAAACCGCCTGCGCCTGCTTGCGGATCGCACGCGCGTCGTCGACCGTGAGCGTCGAGTTGGTGCCGAAGCCGGCGTGCACTCCGTTGGCGGTGGTCGCTCCGGGCAGCACGATTATCAGGTTGGTGCCGAGGCTCGCGATCTGCTGCTCGATCGAGAGCCGGGCGCCGTCGCCCACGGCGACCATCGCGATCACGGCCGCGACGCCGATAAATATCCCGAGCATGGTCAGCGCCGCGCGCATCTTGTTGCGTCCGATCGCGCGCGCCGCGGCGCTGAGCGCCATCATGGCGAACGTCCAGGCGTCGTCGCCCGCGGCCGGCGCGCTCGCGGGAGCACCCGCGCCGATTGCCGCCGGTCCGCGCGGCGCCGAGGCGCGCCGATGGTCGTCGGACACGATCACCCCATCGCGAAAAGTCACCGTGCGGTCCGCGTATGACGCGACATCGGGATCGTGTGTCACCACGATCACCGTGAGCCCCTGCTCGCGGTTGAGAAGGCGGATAGTTTCGAGTAACTCGACCGAGGTCTGGCTATCCAGATTCCCGGTCGGCTCGTCAGCGAGCAGGATCGCAGGCCGGTTGATAAGGGCGCGTGCGATCGCGACGCGCTGCTGCTGTCCGCCGGAGAGCTGGTTGGGATGGCTTTGCGCGCGTCCGCTTAGACCGAGCATCTCGATCAGTTCCGCCGCGCGTTTTTCACTGTCCTGGCTCCATCCGGAATAGAAGAGCGGAAGCTCGATGTTTTCGATCGCGCTGGTGCGCGAGAGCAGGTTGAAATTCTGAAAGACGAAGCCGATCCGCCGGCTCCGAATCGCCGCGAGTTTCTCCTCGTCAAGCACCGCCACGTCAACGCCCTCGAGCAGGTAGGTTCCGGTGTCGGGCCGGTCGAGGCATCCGACAATATTCATCAGCGTGGTCTTGCCCGATCCCGACGCGCCCATAATCGCGACGAACTCGCCGTGCTCGATCGTGAGGTCGATTCCGCGCAGCGCGTGCACCTCGACCTCGCCCAGCCGGTAGGTCTTGGTGAGCCCGGTGATTTCGATTACTGGCGACATCGAAGCGCCCGCGCTAATGCGGAAAATGCATCGCCATCGGCGATTGCCTCGCCGCCGAGGCGGTCTTGCGCAGCTCGCTGGTGATTACCCGCGTGCCGGGAGCGAGTCCGCCGTTGAGCACTTCAACCCAGGTTCCGTCGTCAAGGCCGGTCTGGATCGAAACCGCGACCGGCTGTCCATCCTTCAATTCCCAGACCCGCGCGGCGTCGGCGCTTTGATCCTGGGCGCTCAATTGCGTGCGATCCGCACGCGCCATCGAGGGCGGCGAGAAGCGCAGCGCCTCGACCGGAGCACGGATCACGTTGTCGCGCCGCGCGGTGATTATCGTCACATTGGCGGTCATCCCGGGCTTGAGCAGCAACTCGGGATTCGGCACGTCGACGACCACGTCGTAGGTGACCACGTTCTGCACCGTGATCGGCGCCTGGCGAACCTGCGCCACCGATCCGACGAAGGTCCGATCCTGGAACGCATCGACCTTGAATTCCGACCGCTCGCCCTCCTTGACGTCGCCGATATCGGACTCGCTGACGTTGGTATCGACCTGCATCTGGGTCAGGTCCTTTGCGATCAGGAAGAGCGTTGGGGTCTGAAAGCTTGAGGCGACCGTCTGGCCGACGTCGACATTGCGGGCCACCACGGTGCCGTCGACCGGCGAAACGATATTGGTGTAGTTGAGATTGACCTCGGCGGTGCCCAGGTTTGCCTGCTGCTGCTGGATATTGGCGGCGTCGAGCGCGACCTGCGCGTTCGCCTGCAGATAGGCGCTCTCGTCGCTATCGACCGTGTCGAGTGAAACCGCGTCCTCGTCGAAGAGCCGTCGGTTGCGCGCGTATGAAAGTTTTTTGTAGGTGCGGTCGGCCTCGTCCTTCAAAAGCTGCGCCTGCGCATTGGCGAGCGCGGCCTTCGCCTGTGCCACCTGGGTGTCGAACATGCGCGGATCGATCTTCGCGATCACCTGTCCGGCTTTGACAGGAGTGTTGAAATCGGCATAGAGCGCCTGGATCGGTCCCGATACATAGCTGCCGACCTGGACGGTGATCACGGGATTCACAGTTCCGGTGGCGCTGACCGCGCGGATTACGGAGCCGCGCGTGACCGCGCCGGTGATATATTTCACGTCGTCGGACCGCGGGCGCATCCAGTAGATCGCAATCGCGATCACGACGATCGATAGGGCTATGAGCCGGCGGGCGCTTTTCGAAACCGTGAAGGCCATCGATTAGGCGGTCGAACGCGAAGATAACGACGCGTCGCAACTTGTCTCCATTATAACTAAGACGAGCGAGAGGTCCGCGAGTTTCCCCGGGTGGATTGGAGAAGAGCCCCGCCCCAGGCGTTCGCGCGCCGCGCGCGGACGCCTGGGGCATCACCGGACGCGGACGCTGACGGCGATTCGCCGGTCAGCGCCCGCGTCACGGATGCGCGTCGGCACCGGGCTCGGCCCGGTGCCGACGCGCATCATGCGAGCGGGG
>Ga0307374_10001723_pt1 | contig 40082 bp, 37 predicted proteins | sample OX3MG_FD_202532 | JGI IMG/M metagenome (GOLD analysis project Ga0307374, IMG submission 202532) | Soil microbial communities from Risofladan, Vaasa, Finland - OX-3 | ecosystem: Environmental > Terrestrial > Soil > Coastal area > Acid sulfate soil | place: Finland: Risofladan, Vaasa | collected... | reverse complement strand
GCTCTGGTGGCACTGGCAGGCGGATCCAATCTCTCGGCATCCCTATGAAATCACTGAAACCGCTTGAATTGCCTATTGTTCCTCATCCGTTCTTTTAAACCAGTGCTTGTTCAGAGGTTCCCTAAAAGCCTTTTTTGAGTCATCGATGAAGGCTTTCATCTCTTCATGCCGTATTTTATCATCCGGGGCGCGCAGAATGGAGGACGGATGCAGTGTCGGCATGACAAGTTCCGCCAGCCGTGACGCGACAAATTCCCCTCGATGCTGCGTCACGCGAAAATCGCGCACCAGCAAAGTCTGTGCCGCTGTTGCTCCGAGGCAGACGATTACCTTCGGCCGCAGCGTCGCGATTGCGGCATTCAGCCAAGGGCGGCGGGCGGCAACCTCCGCTGCGTTCGGTTTCTTATGAATACGCCGCTTCCCACGCAGCTCCCATTTGAAGTGCTTCACGGCATTTGTCAAATAGATTTTCTCGCGATCAATGCCCGCTTCTTGCAAGGCGGCATCCAATAACTGGCCGGCAGGCCCGATAAACGGTTTGCCCTCCAGATCCTCCTGGTAGCCCGGTTGTTCGCCGACGAACATGATTTTGGCGCCTGGTCTGGCTTCGCGAAATACTGTCTGCGTTCCGCGCTTCCACAAGTCGCAAGCCTTACAATCTCGTGAGGCTTTCCTCAGCCCTTGACAGGCCGGCCTGGAATGGAATCGACAGTTTTTTAGTGGGACACCACGCCCAATCCAGACCCCTTCTATTTTTATTCATCGTGATCCGGTTCTCACGGGAACAACACTGAATATATCGCGCATTTACCATCCTCGCTTTTCTTCCCGCAAATACATCGCTTTCGGATTACAATTTAAGAATGAAGAGTGCAAACTCTCGCTGCAAGCCAATTAGAAGGTTGCCGGTTTATGACAAGGAGCACCCATAGCCAGTCATGCGCTATTTGGCCTTCGCCAGTGACTACGACGGCACTTTGGCCGATGAAGGCGCCGTCTCTCCCAGCACTTTCGCCGCTCTCAAACGACTCAAAGCTTCTGGACGGAAGCTGATTCTTGTTACCGGCCGCGAACTGGATGAACTACTCCAAACGTTCCCTGCACATTGGGTTTTTGAGCGGATCGTTACCGATAATGGCGCGGTGGTCTATTCTCCCGCCAATGGCCGGACGGTGACGCTCGCCGATCCTCCGCCTCAGAAATTTATTGACGCGCTTCGACAAAAAAATGTCGAGCCGCTGGGTATCGGACGGGTCATTGTCGCCACCGTGGAATCACACCGCGCTGCGGTCCACAGCGCTATCCGCGAGCTAGGCTTGCCATTACAAGTGGCTTACAACAAAGGCTCCGTGATGGTTCTGCCTGCCGGGACCGACAAGACCACGGGGCTGCTCGCCGCTCTCTCCGATCTTGGTCTTTCCGAGCGCCAGACAGTCGGTGTTGGCGATGCGGAAAACGATGAGCAACTACTGAAGCTCTGCGCATGCGGCGCCGCAGTGGCAAATGCGACCCCTGGATTGAAGGAATGCGCCGACATCATCATGACGGAGTCGGGTGGCAAAGGCGTGCAGGAGTTAATCGACAGACTCCTGTTAAACGATCTGTCGGATATCGAAGTTCAGCGGCAGTCGTCGGAACGTTTTCGGTGAGCCTGCTAGCGCGAAAAGCAAGACCTGAAAAAATGGTCACTCATCGGAACCGTGGGGAAACAATACATCGCAGCAGTTTGAACGTCCGAGAACCATTTTCGGCCTCCCTCGCCATGGTGACCGCCAGTTGAATACTTTTGAGCTGACCTTCTTCGTCTGGCTCGGGTCTCTCGTCGCAGGCTTCCTCGGATCATTGACCGGTTTGGGAGGCGGAGTCATAATTGTTCCCCTCCTTACCCTGGCATTTCACGTCGATATCCGCTACGCCATCGGGGCCTCGCTCGTTTCCGTGATCGCAACCTCTTCGGGCGCAGCGGCTGCTTACGTGAAAGAAGGTTATTCCAACATTCGAGTGGGCATGTTCCTCGAAGTGGCAACTACCTTCGGTGCGATCACGGGCGCGATGATCGCAGTCCGGCTGCCGCTACCAGCCATTGCGATTATTTTTGGAATTGTATTGCTCTATTCGGCATATATGTCGTATTACCCGTCCAAGGAAATTCACGCCGTCGAGAAAACCGGACCGGTCGCCGCATGGCTCCGCATGGATGGAACCTATCCAACTCCCGAGGGTTTGAAGGCGTATCGTGTCCAGGGTGTCCCTGCCGGGTTCAGTCTTATGTACCTCGCGGGCATATTGTCGGGCCTGCTCGGCATCGGTTCTGGCGCCGTCAAAGTCATCGCCATGGACAGGGCCATGCGGCTCCCCTTTAAGGTGTCCACAACCACTAGCAATTTCATGATCGGGGTCACGGCTGCAGCGAGCGCAGGCGTCTATCTCAATCGCGGCTATATTGATCCAGGCCTCTCCATGCCGGTCATGCTGGGAGTCCTTGCGGGATCACTGGCCGGAACATTTGTCTTGGCAAAAGCGAGGACGCCGCTGTTACGAACATTGTTCAGCGTTGTGGTCGCGGCATTGGCAGTTGAAATGATTGTGAGCGCATTTACCGGGAGGTTTTCGCATTGACCGTGGTCAATGGCCGTGCCCGCGATCAGGGCATTGAAGAAATCATCGGCACTCTTCTGCGCACGGGCGTGATCCTTGCCGCTCTGGTCGTGCTGGCGGGCGGCATTTTCTATCTTGCTCGCAATGGATCCTCGCCAGCACATTATGGTCTATTTCGCGGTGAGCCCAGCGATTTGCTGCACGTCGCCGCGATTGTGCGGGATGCCGTTCGTTTAGATTCTCTCGGCATCATTCAACTTGGTCTGCTTCTCCTGATCGCTACGCCTGTCGCGCGAGTTGCCTTTACCGTTTTCGCATTCGCCTACGAGCGCGATTGGACCTACGTTGTGGTCACTCTAATTGTTCTCGCATTGCTTCTCTACAGTCTCGGCGCCTGGCATGTCTTCTAGAGTGCAATCGGAAACATGCTGCACGATTTTGGGGCGCAATAGGTAGCATTCCCATAAGCGCTTTAGGGTTGACGGCACTGGATTGGTTGTGCGCATTACTTGCGGGGCACGATACTAAGGGCCTGTCATCGAATTAGACATAAGGTGGACAGGAACGTGAGAAGAAGATGCGCAGGTGAAGGGAGACATGATTATGTGAGGTTGGCCGAATAGGAGGGGCCAGCCCATCGCACGACGGTACGGATTGCGCGGCGATCCGTGGGAACGGATTCAGGATTTGCTGCCGGGCGGAAAGAAACGGTGGGAGCGACGGCCAAAGATAATCGTCTGTTTGTTGATGCTGTTTTGTATCGCTATCGGGCGTGGATTCCGTGGCGGGATTTGCCGGAGCGGTTCGGTGGCTTCCGGTGGTGCACACGCGCATCAGCACAGTGCGGGGATGCAGAAAAAGGGGGCGACAACCAAGTCCTCGGGCACAGCCGGGGCGGGCTAAGCAGCAAAATTAACGCCACCGTGGATGCGTTGGGGAATCCCACCAACTTCGCCCTGACGCCGGGCCAGGCACACGATCTGGAGCGTGCCGACATCCTGCTCCCGGAGATCCAGGCCGATGCCGTGATCGCCGACAATTATCTACCAACGCGTGATTCACCCATTGGAACAGGCGGCAAGTCCTTGTCATTCCCTCCCGCAGCAACGGCCAGAATCCTCACGCGTAGGATCGGGAACTCTACCAAGCGCGCCACCTGATTGAAAACTTCTTCTCCCGATTGAAACAATTCCGAGCCATCGCTACCCGCTATGACAAAACGGCTCGTAACTTCCTCGCTGTCGTTTACCTCGTCGCCTCCATCGACCGCACAAAACGCTCCGACCCGAGTTGGACCTTCTACTGCGGCGCAGCTCGGAATATTTGAAAATGTGCGAGATTCGCATGCTGAAGAGGTTCCGGGTCCATAGTGGCCGGAGATATTCCGCAGCCTAGGACTTCGCGCGAAAATCTTGAGTCCTCACGCGCGCTTCAGGCGTGTATCCGTTCGAATTTGGCCGAAATGGACCTTCCCTGCCCTCGAATCAATGCAATCACAATGCAGGGAACGATGCTGCATATACAACCGTTGCGAAACCGGCAGGCCGACGCACAACCGCGCATCGCGCGGCCGAGCGCGAAGATTTTGTTGTAAAGCCAACGGCAGCGTTCATAATGGCCGGCGTAAGTTACCGCGCACGAATGGAAAGGATCGAAAGAAACATGAAACTTGGACGTTCCTTGTACTGCCCAGCCATTCTTCTGCTTATCGCTTCCGTGACAGCGGCATTTGCGAGAAGCCCGCAAAAGCTCGACACGATTCGCTTGATCTGCCTCCCCGGAGTGCCGCTGCCGGTGGTGGTGGGGAACATGAACGGCACATTCGCGAAGTATGGGATCGAAGTTCAGCCGGAAAAAGCATCCGACGCGATCCAGGTGAAGTCCGACCTGGCGAGCGGGAAGGCCGACATGGCGCATTCCGCAGTTGAAAACGCGGTGGTGATGGACGACACGGGACAGGCGAACGTGGTGATCGTGATGGGCGGCGAAGGCTCGACGAGCGAGCTGATCGTGCAGCCGACCATTCCATCGGTGAAGGACCTGCGCGGAAAGACGGTAATTACCGACGGGCCCGATACGGCCTATACCCTGACGCTCAAGAAAATCCTGTTGCTGAACGGGTTGAAGGAAGGAGCCGATTACGAATTGAAGGTTGTGGGAACGTCGCGGGCACGGCTGAATGCGATGAAAGAGAACAAGACATACGCCGCCACGATACAGAAGCCGCCGACCTCGATTCTAGCCGAGCGCGCGGGGATGAAGAGCCTCGGCCTGACGCAGGATCTGATGCACACGGGGTCTTCGCAGGGCATCGGCGGATTCGTTCAGCGGCAATGGGCGCGCGATCACGCCAATCTACTGGAACGGTATATCGCCGCTTTCATCGAGGCACAGAGGTGGCTCATGTCGCCCGAGAACAAGCAGGAAGCGATCAATCTGGTGATGAAAGACGAGCGGGTGCCCGAAGACATTGCAGCCGCGACGTATGAAACCGACATCCAGAATGGCTGGAGCAAGGATGCGGTCTTCTTGGCGAAAGGCTTCCAGGACGATCTGAAGCTGAAGGCTGAGTTCGACACAGCTTCGGGCGGGAAAGCGCCTTCCGCGAAGAAATACTACGACCTCTCGTACTACCAAAAGGCGCTCAACCTGGCGAATTCGAAAAAGCGCTGAAGCCGCGGGCCACGGCGGAGATGGCTGCGGCCACTCTCCGCCGGAGCCGTGCGAGGGGAGCGTGAAAGCCCGGTTACCAGCTCGCGTCCCGCGCGGGGATTACGGCGGTGACATCGACCTCAACCAGCATCCCCGGATGTGCAAGCTGATTGATATTGAGGAAGGTGTGAGCGGGACGTGGCGCGTCACCCAGCGCTTCAGCCAGACATTTGAAATAGTCGGGGCCCGAACGAATGTCGGTGACGTAGGCTACCATCTTTACGATGTCGCTCATCGCCGCTCCGTGGCGCGCCAGGAGCCGCCGAATTTTGTCAAACGCATAGCGGCATTGCCCCGAAACATTCCCAGGATAGAGGATCGTACCGACGGGGCTGTTTTCGTCCTCCCCGCCAACACCGGCGAGAAAAATAATGGTGCCGGGTCCGGAGACGGTCACTACTTCTGAAAATCTTCCCTTGGTCCACTCACTGTAATTGTGATTTTCTTTCTCAAAGCCCGACATCGGCGATCTCCCTTCGGTTTGCTGGCCTATGTTTTATTGCGAAGGCGGGCCCGATGCAAGGGGGGAGTATCGGCGGATTCCAATTGGCACCGGCGGCAAAAAGTAGAAGAGTGGTTCCGGGACTTGGACTCGAACCAAGATTTTAGGCTCCAAAGGCCCACGTGCTACCAATTGCACCATCCCGGAAAAGCAGGGGCTATCTAACTTACCAAAAACGGCTTGCTGCGCAAAAGGGCAAAGCAGCATTCTTCCGCCCTTGCGTCACAGAAAAGTGCGGCTCTTACAGCTTGGGCGCCTGCGGATTGATCCGCGCGGCGACTTGCCGCATCTCGGAGTGGACGAGGCCGTTCGATGCAAGCATTTCGCGTTCGCCCGGGTGGTAGGGCCGGCCCGAGAGATCGGTTACCATTCCGCCGGCTTCGGTCACGAGCAGCATTCCCGCCGCCGTGTCCCACGAATTCAAGCCAAACTCCCAGAATGCCTCGAAACGCCCGCAAGCCACCGAACAAAGGTCGAGCGCGGCGGAACCGTCGCGGCGGACGCCATGGGAGCGCAGGGTAAATTCCCAGTAGTAGTTCATGTTCGCGCTATTTTTGCGGTGTTGCGGCGGGAATCCGGTACACACGAGGCTATTCGCGAGCTTTTCAACCCGCGAAACATGAATAGGCTTCCGATTGAGAAAAGCGCCCTTGCCGCGTATTGCCGTAAAGAGCTCATCGCTGAAGGGATTCAGGACGGCGGCCACAACCGGCTCCCCCGCTTCGAGCAGCGCGATGGAAACGGCAAAACAGGGATAGCCGTGCGCGAAATTGGTGGTTCCGTCGAGCGGGTCCACGTGCCAGCAATATTTTGCTCCCGCCGAGGCGTTTCCGCGGCCTTCCTCGGCGACGATAGCGTGTTCGGGGAAATGCTCGCGCAGCCGCGAGACCACAATGGCTTCGGAGCGGTGGTCGGATTCGGTGACGATGTCCACTTCACCCTTGTAAGAAATCGTTTTGGGACGGTCGAATTCCGCGCGCAACACTGCGCCAGCTTCGCGTGCCGCTTGGACGGCCACTTCCAGAAATTTTTCCATTGGCACCTGTAAAGGAGGAGTCCCGTTCCGAACCACCCGGATTCTCAATCTTGGCGGGCCGCTCGCTACACGATTATTGTATTCCGACCCAGGCGATCGCGTCTCGCATTCATTCCGGCTTGCCGGCGGTGAAATATTCCTTGCGATAACGAACCAGATCGCCCGTCTTCACCTTCAGCTCCACGTGGCGGTCGCTTCCAGGCGGCGGCACCGGATTGGGGTAATAGCCGAGCAAATACTGGGTGCGCAGCTCGCGATCGATGCGGTCGAACGTGCCGTCGAGCTGGGCGGGAGAATCGACGACGAACAGAGCGCCGCCGGTGCTGTCGGTAATGGTAATCAGCGCGTGCTCCCCTGCCGTGTTACGACCGCCTTCATTCTGAACGGGACGGATAATAATCGAATAAAGCAGGGCCTGCGAAGCAATGGCGGCACGGCGGGTATCGTCGAATTTCGAGTAGCTCGTGGTTTCACCCGCATCGGTGACCAACACGATCGCGCGACGGCGCTCCGCTGGACGACGCTTCAGCGCATTTGAAGCCAGCACAACCGCGTCATACATCGACGTGCCACTGCCGGGAGCGATTCGCCGCACCGCAGATTGCAGGCGCGGAACGTCATCGGAAAATTCGGAAAGCTCCGAGACGGACTCCGAGAATTCAAAAACAGCGAGCGTGTCGCCGGGACGCACGACCTGCCGGATGAAGTGCGCCGCCGCTTCCGTCTCGAATTTTATGTCCTTGAGCGCACTCATGCTCGAATCGACCATCAAGGCGAGGTCGAGCGGACGGTTCGTCTCGGGTTCGAAGCGAGCGATTGTTTGCGGGACGCCGTCTTCGGAAAGCGAGAAGGAATCCTGAGTGAGATCGGGAACGGGCTCGCCCTTCGCGTCAATGACGCTAGCGAGGATGCCGACGAGGTCGGTCTGTACACGGATCGCGTTCGAATTCTTCTGTTGGCGCGCCGCCACGGACACGACAATGCCCACGCTGCCGAGAAGGACCGCCGCGAGCAGCGCGACACACACTGCCTGTGTATTCTTCATTTGGGAATAGATTCATCCGAAGGAGAAATGGCTTGCCGCGGGTGCAATTCTCCTTCGGCCCAAACGGCGCCTCCAACGAAATGCTCCTTCTTCCAAATGGGCACGGTTCGCTTGAGGGTATCGATTGCGTAGCGGCAGGCATCGAATGCCGCAGCACGATGCGGCGAGCTAACGGCGATCAGCACGCTGGTCTCGCCGATCTCCAGCCGGCCGAGGCGATGAACGATGGCCGCGCGATGGATGGGGAATTTTTCGCGCATCTGGGCGCCGATCTCACGCATTTTGGCATAGGCCATCGGCTCGTAGGCCTCATAGATCAGATACTGCGTAGGCTGCCCCTTGTAACTATTGCGCACGAAGCCGTCGAAGACCACGAGCGCTCCATCTTGCGGAGCCTTCAGGCTTTCGACGAACTCGCGCGAAACGATGGGCTGCCGCACGAGCTGAACAATGTCTTCGGCACCGGCGGCTTCCTGCTGGCCTCCGCTGACTGGAGGAAGAAACGCAACTTCGTCTCCGGAAACGAGCGGCGCGCGCCAGGCCGCATATTCCTGATTCACGGAGGTGGCAATCGAGGGGCGAAACTCGGCAAGCTTGGGGAACCGGCGCCCGTAGCGCTCGAAGAGGTCTTCGACGCGGGCGCCTTCGGAGATTTCGGCGTCCTCTTGCGAGACGCCGACGATATCCTTGAGCTGGCCAAAGAAAAGCACGCGGACGCGCATCACGCTCATTCTATCTTGCGGCGCGGGGAACGAGAAGCGCGGCACGGCGATAGGCGGAATCGAAAGAAGGCATGGGTTAGAGCGGACGATTCTCCGGGAGCAAGGCGGCGAATTGACGGGCATTGTGCGACCAAGCGGCGGAAGAGCGAATCGCCTGCAAAACATGTTCGGGCCCCGGCGCTATCTGCCACATGGCGGCGTGGCGTTCGTCCATAAAGCGCTCGTCGATACAGCGGCGAAAAAGCGCGAGCAGAGGATCGAAGAAGCCACGCACATTTACGAGCACGATTGGGTTCAAATAAATGCCCAGACGCTTCAGGGTGATGGCCTCGAGCAATTCTTCGAGAGTGCCGGAGCCTCCGGGGAGAGCAATAGCGGCATCGCTTTCGGTGAGCATGCGGTGTTTTCTCTCGCGCATGTCTTCGACGACGAGAAGGTCCGTAAGTCCCTTGTGGCCCCATTCCAGTTCCTGCATAAAGCGGGGAATGACCCCGATGATGTTTCCGCCTCGGGAAAGCACGCCTTCGGCCAAGCGTCCCATGGAGCCGATGGCACCTCCGCCGTAGACGGTGGTAATAGAATTGCCGGCCAAAATTTCGCCCAGACGGCGAGCTGCTTCAAAGTACGCGCCATCCGATTTTTCGCTGGAGGCGCAGTACACGCAAACCCTTCGAATCGAATGGTGGGCGCGCAGACTCATGGCTGAGCTTGACCCGAGGGAGCTATTCCGCGGTTGCGGGAGGAAGAAGGCACAGCTTGCTGCGCCAGCCTGGCGATATCGTCCAAACGCGAGGCCGCCCGCCGCAGCGCCGCGGCCAGCGAATCGGCTTCCGTGGCCAACTCAGCCCGATCATTGCGATCGAGAGATTCACTGACGCCAGGCAATACCTCGGCGGCATAGCCCGCATAGCTGCCAGGGGCAAAAATGGTGTGCTTGAACCAGGGACGCCCGGCCAGCCCTTCCGGGGCCAGCAGCGATTCCTCCACCTGCACCAGATCGCGATTGATTTGATTCTCCGTGGAGGCGTCGAGCGATCCCGACCCAGCCGCGCGAAGCAACAGCATTGCGCGCGAAGCAGACGCGGACAACTCCGCCGATGCATCCGTGACAGCTTTCAGACTGGCACCTCCTTCACCCCGGCGCGCCGCGCGGGAGGCAATGGCATCCTGGGCGCGCGCGATTTCCGAAGCGTATGCGGAATAGTCGAAGGGCAAAATATCCGCTTCGTCCAAGCGCAACGCCAGCACGCCCAGCATACGTGCCAGGGCCACGTGATAGGCGAAGGATGGATCGCCAAAATGTTTCATCCAGTAAAAATCGTCATAAATCGAATGATAGACACCGTAATCGCCGCCGAAGCTGATGTCCACCGAAGGGATGCCGGCGTAATCGAAAAACGGAGAGAAGTCCGACCCCGCGCCCAGTGCGCCAATCGGTGCTTTACCGGAATCTTCGGCCTGAGGAGTCTGGCGAGCCGTGCCGGAGGCCTCCTGCTCCGAGTGCGCGGCCTGCCCGAGCCACGCATCATAGACGCTGCCGCCGGTATCAGGATCGGGGACCTGGCGAGTGGCATCTCGCACTAATTCCGCCAGAGAGGGTGTGGCCGCGGCGTTAAAATTGGGGCCCGTAACGCCGACATCCGTGTTGATGTAGGCCACCGCCTTGGATTGAAGCTCGGCACGATTCGCCTCGACCCATTCAGTCGATCCGATCAGCCCGGGCTCTTCCGCATCCCACTCGCACATTACGATAGTGCGCCTCGGTTTCCAACCGGAACGCGCCAGATCTCCCAGCCCACGAGCCACTTCGAGCATGGCGGCCGTTCCGCTGCCCGGATCGGCGGCGCCAAAGACCCAGGCATCATGATGATTGCCTAGAATGACCCATTGATCGTCACTGGCGCCGTGAAGCTTGGCGATGACGTCATAAATCGGCCGCTGCTGGTAAGCCATCACAAGCTTCATGTGCGCGCGAACCTCTCCCGGGCCGACGTGATACGTGAAGGGCAGGCCGCCCTGCCATCCGCGCGGGACGTGCTGGCCACCAAGGTTCCTGAGAATAACGGCGGCATCTTTCGCATTGACCGGCATGGTGGGAATCCGCGGCAGGTTGGCGGCTTCAGCAGGCGCAAGGCGTTTCGCGGCGGTGGTTGCGCCAGTCCCGGGCGTTAACGGATCGCCGGGATAAATCTCCGTGTAAAGCACCGAGCCGCGCTGGATGCCACTCATTGGCCTCCAGGGCCCGACGGGAAATGTATCGCCCACCGTGTAGCCGTCGTCCTGCGGATCGGAGTAGATGATTACGCCCACGGCTTTATGTTCCTCGGCGAGTTTGGCCTTGATGCCTCGAAAGCCCACGCCATATCGGGCGATGACGATCTTGCCTTCCACGCTGATGCCGAGCGAATCCAGTTCGCGGTAGTCGTCTTGCATGCCGTAATTCACATACACCACAGGCGCGGTTACGTCGCCCGAAGGCGAATACGCGTTGAAGCCTACGGCCGCCCGCTTATCGCGCGAGTCTGGATCTTGTTCGAAGGGCTCCTCGGGAGAAGCGAGCGGCATGTGCTCCGGAGCGGTGAGTTCGAGTTTTACCTCTCGCGGCTGTGCCAGCCATACGCTATAGGTGACGATTTCCGTGTCGAAACCGAAGCTGCGGTACCGATCGCGCAGCCATTCCGCTACCCGATGGCTGGCTTCGGTGCCGGCCATATGCGGCTCGCTCGTGAGTTGCCGGAGATCGCGTTCAGCGCGGGCCCGGTCGGGAATACCCATCAGCCTCTGCTCGAGGCTCTGCTCGGCTTCGACATGACGCGCCAGAAATCCGGGGATTGCGGCTGTGCCTGAATTGCCGCCCGAAATTGCGCCGCCGAATAAACACAAGCCCATCAGAAGTACACCAACGCCACCAAGAGGCTGCCACAACCCTTTCATCTCCGCCTCGCAAGAAAAGCGCTTGATTTTAGCGCATCCGACACCGGTTTGCTGGGATTGCCGCGGGGGGACGCGTTCAACTGCGCATCTCGCGGCATCATCGCACGGAATACCGGCCCAGGCTTACCTCGTTCTTGACGCGCAATTCGGCGCGCCGTAGTCTGGACGCGAGGTCCCGCCAGTGCCGGCGCCGAGTTGAGGAACACTATGAGAATCGCCATCTCCGGCGCATCCGGTCTGATAGGGACCGCGCTCACGAGCGCTTTTCGGGCAGAAAATCATACGGTGGCGCACCTGGTGCGCCCTGGGGGAACACCTTCCGCCGGCGACATCCGCTGGGATCCGGCCTCTTCTTACGCGGACGTGGATGCACTGGAAGGCACCGATGCGGTGGTGCATCTGAGCGGCGCCAGCGTCGCCGGAGGTCGCTGGACACCCGCGCGAAAACACCTTCTTCGCAGCAGCCGCATCGATACCACGCGCCTTCTGGTGGATTCGTTCGCCCGCCTGAAACGGAAGCCCAGCGTGTTCGTTTCCGCTTCCGCCACGGGGTATTACGGAAATCGCAGCGATGAAATCCTGAGCGAGCGGAGCGAACCGGGAACGGGTTTTCTTGCCGAACTGGCCCGCGATTGGGAAGCGGAGGCCGCCCGCGCCGCAGCGTGCGGAATCCGCACCGTGATTCTCCGATTCGGCGTGATTCTTTCGGCAGCGGGCGGGGCGCTGCCGCGGATGGTGGCACCATTCAAGTTCGGCCTCGGCGGCCGTGTGGGGAATGGACGACAATGGATGCCGTGGGTCGCGCTCGACGACGCGGCAGGCATTGCCCGTTTTGTCATCGCGAGCAATCACATCAGCGGACCGATAAACGCTGTGGCTCTACCCGCGCGAAACGTCGATTTCGCACGCCTGATGGGAAAAATTCTGCGGCGCCCGGCAATTGTTCCCGTCCCGGCATTCTCTTTGAGGCTGGCTTTCGGCGAAATGGCCGATGCGCTGTTACTTTCGAGCCAGCGAGCACAACCCGAACGGCTGCTCGGCGCAGGCTACCCATTCCGCTTCAAAGATATCGAAATGGCGCTGCGGGCAATGCTCGCAATGGGATGAGGGCTTCTTTCCCGATTTGGTCTTCCCTTCGCGCCGTTACGGAACACCTTCACGAACGCAAGACTTCTTACGGCTGGACGCGGTGAGCGAATTCACCACCGCGCTCAAGCTGACTCCCGAACGCTAATCATTTGCCGCGAGGAAGTTTAGAGAGATTTTTGCGCTTCACCAGCGACGCTCCAAAGCATATTCACGCAGCAAATGTGAAACTGCGCCGCTTTGGCACATGCCGTGCGCTACGCATTCGTGCATGGGAATCGTTCGCACTACCGAGAGATCTCAGCCACAGGTGGGGCGATGCGCGGGTTTCATCGGCCTCGAAGAAAACAGGCGGATGCAGTTCGTTTTCCTTGCAACCTCATGTCTGATTCTATGCGCGCTGATTGGCTGCGGAGGTATTGCAACATCCTCCCCTTCCTCGCCCAATGTGAGCGCGCCAGGCAAAATCGTGGTCGGTATTTCCCCAACGACGGCCACGGTGCCAGCCGAAGGCGGGCTAGCGTTTACAGCGAGCGTGACTGGCGCCGGCACGGCCTCGTCCGCCGTGGTGTGGAGCGTGAACGGAGTGGCGGGCGGCAATCCCGCCACCGGTATCGTGGCTTCCAGCAGTACGACGACGGCATTGTACACAGCTCCCGCCGTGCCACCTTCGCCCGCGACCGTGACTGTCACAGCCATAAGCGTGACCGACAGCTCTGAATCCGCCAGCGCCACCGTGACCATCACGTGCGCGGCCACGAACTCGATTTCACCCTCAACCGCGAGCGTTGCGCTGGGCCAAACCGCCAGCTTCACCGCATCATTTTGCATGACGAATGGCGCGACCGTGACGTGGGATACCGATGGAATCCCGAACGGCAACTCCGCCGTGGGCACGATCTCACCGACCAGCGCGACCACAGCGGTCTATACAGCGCCCACCGCGCTGCCACCGCTCGATCCGGTGAACATTCACGCGACGGAGACTTCCCCAGCCGGGAATTCGATAACCGCCTCCGCGACAGTTACGATTACCAGTAATATCGCGGTTAGCATCACGCCCGCGGCGGCGACCATCGCAACGGGACAACGCCTGTCGTTCACAGCGACGGTCTCGAATACCGCCGATACCACTGTGACCTGGCTCGTGAACGGTGTAACCAACGGAAACTCGATCACCGGAGAAATCTGCCAGGCGGGGAGCAATCCCTGCGTTCCACCGGCAGGGCCTGTCTCCGGCACGGTGGACTACCTGGCTGCCGCGTCCGCGCCAGCCGCGGATCCGGTGACTTTGACTGCTAGGAGCCACGCGCAGCCGTCGCGAAGCGGCACGGCGATAGTTGTCGTGGAGGCGGCGAGCAGCGGATCTGTAAGCGTCGCGATTTCGCCGGCTTACGCCTTCCAGGCGCCGTCGAGCGGAACTCTGAGCACCCAGCAATTTTTCGCCACAGTGATGGGTTCGACGAATCAAAACGTCGCGTGGAGCGTTCAGAGCGGTGTGGCGGGACAGGGATGCGCGGGAGCCGCATGCGGGTCGGTGAACGCGATCGGCATATATACCGCGCCCACAATCGCTCCATCGCCGAACGCCGTTACCCTAGTTGCAACGAGCCAGGCCGATCCCACCAAGTCCGCCTTCGCGGCCATTGCCCTCACGAATGGGCCCATGATCGAAGCCATTGCACCCTCGAGCGTGATGGCAGGCGCGGCTGAAAGCTTCCCCCTTTCCGTGCAAGGCGCGAACTTCACCGCCGGGACCGGAAGCGCATCGTCGGAGATACTGCTGAATGGCGTGCCCCGCGCGACCACATGCGCAACGGCCACCATCTGCACCACCATGCTCAATCCGATGGACGTACAGATGGCAGGCACGCTGACAATCCAAATCCAGAATCCCGGCTCGCCCGGCGCACTTTCCAATCCCGTCCCGATGGTCGTCGAGCCCTTCGATGTTTCCACGGGAACCATCTCGCTGAGTTCATCACTGCCTGTTGCCACCGGACAGGACATTATCGTCGTCGAACCGACGACTGCTGCCGCCTCGTCGCCAATCGACGTGGATTTTGTCGGCTATCTCAGCGGCGGCAACAACTGCGGCGTCCAGGGATCACCACTCACGGTGACTCGGCCGGCGTCCGGCTCCGCTGAGGTGCCCATCTGCGTACACGGCAACGGCCTCGACGCCGCGCTCACATACGCGTTCACGGGTCCCGACGGTGTGCCTAATGGCGGCGATATCGGCGTGACTGCTTCGTCCATAACAGGATTGCTGCCCAACATGGTGGAACTGCAATTGCAGATTTCAAGCACGACGGCGCCGGGCGCACGATCGCTTTTCATTACGACTTTAAACGGCGACCGCGCCGTCGCAACCGGAATGCTGGAGGTCCAATGAGGAAACACACTCGATGCCACACCCTGCTGGTCCGCTGCGCCACAGCGCTGCTAGCGATTGCCACGTGCGGTAGCGCTGTGAAAGCAACCACGCTGATGCGCATGTCCGTCGCGGAACTGTCGCACGCGGCCCAAGTGATCGTTCGAGCGCACTGTGTATCCAATTCCACCCGCTGGGATGCGAACGAAATCTGGACTTTCACAGCCTTCAGCGTGGACGAAGTGTGGAGAGGCTCCCCTGCACCGCAGATCATGGTACGCCTGCTCGGCGGACGCTCGGGAAACCTGACGTCCCACGTTTCCGGCATTCCGCGCTTCCGCCCAGGAGAAGACGTGGTGCTTTTTCTCGCGCCCACCAGACACGGCGATTTTTCCGTGGTGAGCTGGGAACAAGGCACATTCCGCATCCGGCACGGTATTCATGCCGGCGGCGAAACCGTGCTGCAAGACACCGCATCGTTCGCGACATTCGATCCGGCGACGCGCGAGTTCGAAACACAGGGAATCCGCGACATGCCGCTCGTCGTTTTCCGCGCACAAGTTGAAGCCTCGTTGCACGGCGGCGCAGGGAGGACACCGTGAAGCGGGCGCTAGCTATCGCCACGGCGGCTGGGCTTCTGCTGGCGATGACGTTTGAGCCTTCCGCGAACGCCTATCTGGTGGGCTCGGTGGTTCCGCTGGCCGGCGGATGCCCCGAGCCAGGACGGTGGGATTTGTCGCTCGCTTCGCCGCTTGTCCGCCGCTGGAGCACGTCGCTTCCCAGCGCGCCCGCGACGCTGCTGACAAGCTCTTTGCCAGGAACGAGCGCGCAGCTGAACGAGATCGAGCAGGCGATCTCGGATTCCTTCGGCGCGTGGTCGGGCGTGACCGGCACCACATTCAACGCCGCGAGCCATCCTGGATTGCTAGCTCCGATCGAACGGGAGAGCAGCGCCGACTCCTGCACGAACGACCAGGAAAGCAACATAGACGGCCTCAATACGATCTGCTTCAATCAACCGAGCGACGGTTTCACAGCCGGGGTGCTCGCTTTCACCAGGGTGATTACCGCGAATGCGCCCGGCGCATCCGTTGGCTCCGGCCAGCCCGCTTCCTTTGCGGGACAAATTCTCGATGCGGATACGCTATTCCGCAACGATGGACAAGCCACGTTTGCAACGCCCGCAGCGCTTGCCACATCGCAGGGCCAGGGCGCCTACGATCTGGAATCACTCCTGATTCATGAGATCGGGCATTGGTTCTCGCTCGACCATTCGGGGATATGGCGGGCCGTGATGTTTCCCTACTCTCCGCCGCCGGGACAATTTCTGGGCGACCGCCCCACCATGCAAGCGCCTGACGGACCTCTTGCCGATGACGATCGCGCTGGAATCCGCTCGCTCTATCCCGACCCGAACGATTCGGTGAATATCGGCGCCATTCGCGGCCGCGTGCTTCCCGCGAATCCCTTTGCGCTGGCGGGACTTCCCGCTCCGTCGCCCGGCGTATCGATAACCGGCATCTTCGGCGCGCAGGTGGTGGCGGTGAATGCAGGCACGGGCGCGGTGGTTGCCGGAACGATGGGAGGCTGGAGCTGCAACGAATCGAGTGCTGAGGTGCAATTCGATGGATCGTTTGACATCGAACGGTTGCCCGTGGGCAACAACTACGCGATCTACGCCGAGCCGCTCGTTGGGCTGTCCGCTCCGGACGATTTCAGCGGCGCGCTGGACGATCTCTGCTCCTCGACCGCCAGCCCTTCGTGCAGTGTTCCCGCAGTGGACACGGATTTCAATCCGCGCGTGCGTCCGGATTTGCCCTAGCGGCAGCGGGAGGAAATCGGTTGGCGCGTCTGCGAGCGGTCGGCCGCCGCCAAGCACGGCACTCATCGCATCATGCAAGCTTGTATTCCTCCTCCTAGCAAAATAAAAGCGGCTCCCGGGAGGAGCGGGGAGCCGCTTGGGGGTGTTGCGGGGTACAAACCTTTACTATGTCTACTGCGTCGGCAGAATCTCCTGAGAGAAACCGACGGTGTTAATCGTCCTGAGCATCGGAGTCAGCGGCGGCAGCAAACTCGGCGTCAGGAAATTCGTGTCGAACTGATATGCGCGGGCGGATGGCGCGTTATACACGTTTTGACAGCACTTGTATGTGCCGACACCCTGATGGCTGTAGTACATGCTGACGATGGAGCCATCATAATAAACGGTGCTGCCGCCCCAGTTTTCCAAGAAGCGCAGGAAATTGTGCGTCCCGCCATCCGTGCCGAAGTCCTGATAAATCGTTCCGCTCGGATTTGCGAACGGTACGCCCTTCCCGGCGGCAATGGCCACACGGTAAGTGGTGGTGGCAGCGCCGCGCCCACTCCTAACGCTTAGGTAAGGGAAAGCAAACGAGTTTACGTCGTTCCATTTGTCGGAGAGCAGAGTAACCGCGTCCGCGATGATGGAAGCGCCCACGCTCGCGCCCGTGAACTTGGTGTTCAGGCCCGGGTTGTTGTAGTCACCTTGCAGATACACCGGGTTTTCCGAAATAATCGTCAAGCCGCAGGGCACGCTGTTGCAGGTGCCGAGGCTGATCGTGCTTCCGTCGACGATTTTCAGAGCCCTGCGGAAGAAGATGGGCGGATTCTCGCGCAAATCCTGGGAATTTGTAGCGACGGCGAGCGGCCAGTTAGTTCCCTGAGAGGTGCAGTTCGGATTCTTTGCGAGAACACTGCTGACAAGGTTCGAAACGGTTCCCAGTTGAGTCGCCGTGCCGGCAATGGGCCACAAAACCGAGGGAAGCGGTGAAAGAACGTTGCCGTAGGTGCGCGGCGTCGCCGAGGTATTCTGCGATGTGCCGTCGCTATTGTAGTCGGATTCCACATCCTCGCCTTGATCCAGCGAGCCGTTCGGGCAACCCTTGGAGGCCGAAACGCCGTTCACGAAATTGACGTTGTCTTCCCAGCCGAATCCGCCCGTGAGCACGGATGCTCCGCCGACGGAAGCCGGCGGGTTCGGATCGGGCTGTTCTCCACGGCGGTCCGAGAAATAAACGGAATAGCCGGTCGGGTTGTTGACAAGCCCGCTGTTTGCCATGAACCATGTGGCCAGATTGGCGACGTCGAGCTCGACATAGTGCATCGCACCGGCTACGGGCAGCTGGGTGCTGGCCATGGGGTTACTTGGATCCTGGAGGAGGGCCTCACGAGTGTCAAACAATACATTTGGCCAGTAATCCGTTCCTGCCTGGCTCTGCAAAGCCGTGGGAGTCGGGCATCCCCCCGTAGTAGCCCACGAAGGATTGTCCCGGACGCGCGCGAGGCGAATAATGGCGCTGGCGCTGAGATCGGCGCATCCGACTGTAGAAACACCCGCATTTGCCGTCGGCCCGGAAGCATTTACTTGCGGCGTTCCCGGCAGAGGCGGGAGGGTTGGTGGCGTAGTATAGGGTATTCTCCGAGTCACGGTCTGGGGGTTGATGTCGCGACCCGTGTAGCCTTGGTTCAGGATCGACGTGGTCACGTCGGTCCAGGCCCCGCCAGTCGATGTCTGATAATCGATCTTGATGCAACCGGTGATGATCGGATACCACTCCTTGACCCAATAGCCGTCGTTCGAGTTATAGCTTGCGCCCTCCGCGCCGGAAACGGGCAAAGGAAAGACATTGGTGCCGACGTTCGTCAGCCAAGTGGGCGCGGTTTTGTACACGCTGGGGGAAGATGCATCCCAGGCGAGAGTTGCCAAGTCCACCGGCGAATTGGCGGCATTCGCCGAGAGGTACGGAAGGGCGTTGGCACCGGAGTTGCTGATGTCGCTGTCGGAGCAATTGCCGGACGGACCGTAGTCGGAGAGAAGAATCCGCAAGCTTGCCTGGCTGTAGTAGCGCTCGGAGAGTTTGGCGGGAGCTGTGGTGGCCTCGCCCTGGACCGGCCTGCGAATCAGATCGATCGGTTGGCCGCCGATGGCGGGTGTGGCGATCGCGAGGTTCAATGCGGTGACGCCGGTGGGACCGACGGCAACGTTCCCGTTATAGACTTTACTGGCGACTTTCGGGCCAAAGTTCGAATTATACGGGCCGATGTTTGCGAAGTAGTTGTTCATCCCAGTGACGCTTTGCGAGGGGTTTTGGCTTTTCAAATTCGCGAAACTCGAGCCGGTCGTAATGTTCACCACACCGGTATAGCCGCTGCTGGTTGGCCAGCCGTTCTCCAGATTCGAGGTGATAATTTCGCCGGCAGCAGTTACTTTGCTGGCCATCGTGAGAGTACCACCCTCGGCAAGCCACAGGTTTCCATTCGTGTGCACGCGCCCACCGAAGTTAAAGTCCGGGCCCGCGAAGAAACTGAGGTCGGTTTGAGAAAAAATCCCGAATTGAAAGACCGGGATGGCAACCGTCTGAACTTCCCGCTGGAGCTTTACCTCAGAGCCGTAGGCGGTATGGGCGGTCACGGACAAGGTATACGGGGTCATGAGTCCCACCAAACCGGCGTAGGTACCCGTGGGAATGGTGGCATAACTGGACGCAGGCACGCTTGAGTTGGTGGCGCTCGGCGTGGCCGAAATTAAGTAGCCTGAGCCATTGGTAGTACTGCCCGGAGCGAGGTACTGAACTCCGGTAATGTCGGTCGGCGGTCCCGGGTTGGTCTCGAGCGCATTGATTGCAGCGAAATTCGGAGCATAGTTGGCATCGAACAGGTTTTCAAGGCTGGCGGTGAGCTGCTCCATGCCCGCTTCGGCGCCATAGAACGCGACCTGACGGTCGCTGTTGCCGCCGCTCAATTTCTGGTCGCTCATGACGAGCCACGAGAGGCCCACGATCATCGTGGACATCAGCAGCAGCACGAGCAGCGCGGTGATCAGCGCCATTCCCATTTCGCGACGGTTTCTCACGGACGTCTCCTTTTCAGGACCAACCACGGGTGAATCCATTGGCGAGCGCATGGGCACTTTCATAGGTCCTAATTGAACTGATTGTAGAAATTCAAACTGCGAATGCTGATTGCCGTTTCCAGATTATTCCGAAAATAGCGCCCGTTCTGCATATACGAATCGGAAGAGCGCGCGCCGAGAAAAACGTAGGCGTCGCGGATGTAGGGCAACTGCCCATACGCGGGCGCTTCCAATTGCGTTGCGGCAAACGCCGGCGGGCTCGAACCGGGATCGAGGATATCGTAAAAAACCTGCAGGTTCTCGATCACGTCTCCGACGGCGGTTGCGCCCTTCAAATTCACCTCGCGCATCAGCTGGGGCCTCGTGGAATCTGAATTGTCGATGTAATAAGTGATCATCCAGACGCGCGTCGCGGTGACGGTTCCCGCCGGCAGAATGGACGCGCTATTCAGCCCGAACGGATCACCGGCGGAAATCGTGATCTTATTGGCGCCGAGTGAAACGTTGGAAACGTACAAGAGCGCCATGCTGGTTCCCTGACTGCTGGCATCGCAGCTGGCACTGCCAATGATGCTGTTCGCATTGGTGCAAGTACCGGCGTTGTTCTGCAATAGAATGAGGTCGCCTGCGGCCAAAGCGGTGTTGCCAGTGTTGATGTTGACGCAGTTGGGGTCGAAGGTGATGGTAGTTGTGCTGCCGCTCGTGGTGACGGCGCCCTTCGGGCAGGACGATGCCAAGTTCACCGGATATTTGTTGAGCCAATTATTGTTGGAATCTTGCAGCGTGGTATCGCCATACACTAGCGTGAGAGTATCGGTCGCGTTGCCCGACGTGGATGTGGTTGGTCCTAGCTGATATCCCGGCGAAATCGCGGGGAGAGCACTCCAATTGGCTCCGCCGGTCGAGAACTTGATGCCGGTCCCCGGCCAGATTACACCGGTAGTCGGGAGGGTGATTCCGTTCTGGGGAATTCCTTCGCCCGCCTGCGTGAGATCCCGCACGATGTAATTCATTCCCGCACGCAGGTTTTCCTGCGTATCCGCCATCAGCGTGACGCCTTGGATGGCATGGACCGCATCCGTTAGCGCGCCGACGGTGGCGGCAACGATGATGAGCATCACTACGGTCGCCACGAGCACTTCCAGCAACGTGAATCCGGTTTCCCGCCTCATGCGTGTTTCTCCTCGCGGATCTCTCTACGAAAAATTTGAAATGTAGGTGCTCATTGTGTACGTCCGCGAGAACCGGGCAGCGCGGTACGTGATGGTCACTTGAATCTTGCGCAGGTTGGCCAGTCCGCTCGCAGGAGACGTAATGGTGATCGTCCGCAGAAACTGGTACGCGGAGAGCGGCACTCGAGTGGCGGTGGTGCTGTTGAGAACACCGTCGCTGTTCGGCTGGAGAATTGCATCAGACCCTTGCGTTCCGCCCGCGCAGGCGGTTCCGGCGAAATCGTCCGCGGTGCCGATCACTCCATCGGTGCCCGGATCGCACAACGGCTGGGCGCCATTGATGAAGATGCCGCCGCTGCAAATGGTGGATCCCACATTGCAAATGCTGTCCCAAGTCGCCTGACCCATGTCGCGGGCGGTGAATATCGACTCGACAGCCTCGGACGCCTTCTGCTGAGCGATATAATCCATCTGCGACATGCTCATGTAGGCCAGTCCATCCGCCAACATGCCTGCCAGACCCAGAACGCCGATCGTCATGACCAGTATCGCAATCATGGTTTCGATTAGAGTGAAGCCGGACTGAGAATTCCGGCGCATGCGTGCAGGCATATCCGCTCTCCTTTTCATTGCCACCATCCGCCACCGGTGTAGTGGTAAGCGCGGATCCGGCCTGTGTTACCCATCACCGTCACCGCACCCGTCGCAGAAGTCGTGCCAGGCACGCTCAGAAAAACCGTGCCATTAATCGGCGTGCCGTTGCTATCCGTCAGGGTTCCATCGCTCTGAAACTGCGGATTACCCACAGCGCCGGGGAAAGAGATCCCAGAGGGAACGGTGGGGAGTCCGAACTTGTCCGGCGTGTCCACCTCACCAGAGAAAGTCATAAATTGCACAGTGTTCTCGATTGGAATCGTAAGGAAGGGCGCCGATGCCATTGTTACGACCGGTGGTGTTCCCGCGACCACGACCATTTGGAAAAGCTTGATCGTGTTGGTTCCCACAAACTCCACAACGATGGTGCGGCGCTGACTAATCGCCGTTTCACGCGCCAGACGCAAGGTGCTTTTCACCGCATCCAGCCCCGCAGTGGCTTGAGACTGCTGCTGCGCCGGCCACATTTGCAGGATCGCCATCGCAGAAATCGTCAAAATGATGATCGTCGCAACTGCTAATTCGACCAGGCTGGAACCGCGTTCCGCCATCCTGCCTCTGCGTCCAGCCATTGATTGCCCTTTCTCCATTTCCACGTTCAAACCCTCTTACGGCGAGGCCTAATAGCTACCAGCGGGGACTATGCAGCACGTGGCAGGCCAGTGGGAGGTCCCTTTAACTAATGCCAATTAAAGGGGGTTACTCATAGAGCTGGAATCCAGTCATCTCCAAATCGGATTGAGCGGGGTAGAAACGTTACCAATGAGGGTGTGCATTACAGGATTTTCCGCAGGTTCTAGCCGACAATATAATAAGGGTAAAAATCGGAAGGCGACCCAGCGAATGGCGATACAGGAGACACGGAGTATCCTCTAATAATGCGCGGGCACGGATGAAAGGCGCAGTGCAACCAGACGAGTCCCTGCGATAAAGGGTTCATTTCGCCAGGGCGCGCGAACAATTGCCGATATCAGCGGAGAGAGAATTAGTCGCGGCTGCGCAGCTTCGACATCAACCGAAGGATTTCAAAGTAGAGCCAGATCAGAGTGACCATCAAACCGAAGGCGCCGTACCATTCCATATATTTGGGCGCTCCGACACGAACGCCGCTCTCGATGAAATCGAAATCGAGCACCAGATTCAAGGCAGCGATGATCACCACGAAAACGCTGAAGCCAATTCCGATGGCTCCGCTGCCATTGATGGACGCGAAATGAACTTCGAAAAATCCCAATACCATTTCCAACACATAGAAGAGCAGGATCCCGCCGGTGGCAGCCACGATGCCCAGACGAAACTTGTCGGTAACGCGAATCAGGCCGGAGCGGTACGCAAGCAGCAGAACCACCAGCGTGCCAAACGTCAGGCTGACGGACTGAATGGCAATGCCGGGAAACCTCAACTCCAGCAGGGCTGAGACGCTGCCCAGCACCAGTCCTTCCAACAGCGCATAGATCGGCGCGGTGACGGGTGCCCAGGTCTTCTTGAACACGGTGATAATTGCAAAGATCAGTCCGCCGACCAAACCGATCAGGGCCAGCGGCCCGACGGCCGTCGGCGAGTTTGAATGTATGGACAGATTCCATGTCCAGGCCGCCGTAGCTACTGTGCAAATCAGGAGCACACCCGTCTTGTTGACGGTTCCTTGGAGCGTCATGGCCTCGCCCAAGCCAGCGTGTTCGCCTCGGAATACCTGATCGTTCAAGGCCGGATTCGAAGTCCTCATCAATTGCGCCAAGCGATTTCTCCTTTAGTTGGCAGCCAGAAAAAACAGCGACGCTCAGTATAGCGCTTTTGCTCGGATAGACTGAACGCCTTGTCCTGTCCCGGGAATACGTTCGTATCGTCGCTGGACTTTGGCGAAGATGGAACCGGCGGTGGCAGTCCACGCGAAGGGACGTGCCGTGGTCTTTTCGGCACGCACGAACTGATCCGTCTTTACCCCAGTTCCTTCACACTGTGGAAGGTTCTTCGCCGAATCGTTCTCTGAGTTGATCCGGTTGAACCAGATTTCTACCTGGTTCAGCCAGGAGGCATAGGCTTGGGTGAAGTGCACATGAAAGCGCGGTCGCGCCGCCAGTCAGTGCTTCACGCACGGATGCTCGTGCGTGGCATCGTGGTCCATGATCACGTGGACGTCCAGTTCCCAAGACACGTTCTTTTCGATCTTCCGCAAAAAGTCCCAATACTCCTGGTGGCGATGATGCCACCGCACTGTGCGATCACCGTGGCCACATCCAGTGCCGCGAACACCGTGATCGTTCCGGGACGCGGTAATCGTACGTAACGCCTTCCCATAGCTCCGTCCCATTGGAGTATCGGCTAGGTGCGTTCCAAAACCCGAATCTGGCTCTTTTCGTCTACGCACAGAACCACAGCATTTTCCACCGGATTCAAATACAGCCTCACGATATCGCGCACCTTCTCGACAAAAAATGGATCGGTCGAGAGTTTGAAATGTCGCTGCCTGTGTAGTACCAACCAAATGTCTGCCAGATGCGATGCACCGTCGATTTCGAAAGCCGTGGTTGGCGGGCGATCTGTCGCCGACGGCCCGGCCATAACTCGTCGTGCAACCCAGCCACATCCTGCTCCAGAAATCGCCGCCTCACTTGCCACCGTGCGTTCGCCAGTCTCAATTGGCGGCCGATCTCCTGGTTCATTTTCCCGGCGGGGCTCAGCAAGACGATACGCACCCGAATCACCACCTTGCGGGAAAAAAATGTGAATGGGCCATCCCTTCGAGTTGCTCACGCTGCTGCCCACCAACGCCAATGCTGCTTTCGGCCGTCCCATCGTTATAGACATCTCCATTCTGCACCCGCGATGCCTATCTTCAGAGCAATGCCATTGCCATGTAATATTTGTCGACAGCATACGAGAGCGTGTCGTCAATTAGACTCAAGGTGGAGCAGAATGTGGAGAAAATGTGGAGAAGAAGATGCGCAGGAGAAGGGAGGCATGATGAAGTGAGGTTGCCGAATAGGAAGGGCCAGCTCATCGCACGACGGTACGGATTGCGCGACGATCCGTGGGAACGGATTCAGGATTTACTGCGGAGGCGGAAGGAATCAGGGGGGAGTGACGGCCAAAGATAATCGTCTGTTCGTGGATGCTGTTTTGTATCGCTATCAGGCGGGGATTCCGTGGCGGGATTTGCCGGAGCGGTTCGGTGGCTTCCGGGTGGTGCACGCGCGCTTCAGGCGCTGGAACAGGTAGGCAAGTCCTTCGTCATTCCCTCCGCAGCAACGGCCAGAATCCCCGCGCGTATGACAGGAAACTCTACCAAGCGCGCCACCTGATCGAAAACTTCGTCGCCCGGCTGAAGCAATTCAGCGCCATCGCTACCCGCTATGACAAAACGGCTCGCAATTTCCTCGCCGCTTCCGAGATCTGCCTCAATCGATAACATGCCCTAGTCGGGCTGGCACAAACGTTTGCGGTCACGAGGAGCCTCCGTCCGACGGAAGAAGAGATTTGATTGGCAGAACAGCGCGTTAGCTTTGGCATTTCGAAGCCCTCCACTAAGGATTCGCTACCGATGCGATGCCTAAACCGGTCTTCGCCTATGTCGTGGACAAAGATCTCCTCTCTGCTCAGAGAACGGCCCGCAAGGGCGCCGAGGACCACCGATTCTTTGTGCAAAACAATGTCGTGGCCTCGCGAATTACGCCGAGCACTTCTCGCGAGTAACCGCAACTCACCAAGTTCGCGGATACTTTGATCCCATCTGGAAAGCAAGGTAATATTAAGAAACCGAATGCGATCCTTCGCGGCACCTCGAATGAGCGCGAAAGAAGTGAGACGTTTCTTCCGAAGGTACCTGCAACTCGGTTGGATCGAGCGCTAGTCTCCAGAAACAGCAGTTTCCTTGAAGATCAGTAGTATGGCTTTGGAACGATTCGAGAATAACAGGAGCAGTCACAAGTAGTTAAAGCAGAATTGGCACTTAGGCACGGCGCGCCCGTAGCTCAGATGGATAGAGTACGTGCCTCCGAAGCACGGGGTCGTGAGTTCGAATCTCACCGGGCGCACCACTTTCCAAAATCTATAATTCCGGTTCAAGTCTGACGAGCCGCCGTTTCCAGCGTATCCAGAGTTGAGATACTATTCTTCAACGATTTTCTTTACTTGGCCGATTTTTTCCTGGGACTATTCCGTCGTCATGACCTTCGCGTTCCAAATTAGAAATTCGTTGCTCGTCCGATCTTCTGTTTAGGGCATGTCATCAATTGAGGCAGATCATGGAAGCGGCGAGGAAATTGCAAGCCGTTTTGTCATAGCGGGTAGCGTTGGCGCGGAATTGCTTCAGCCGGGCGACGAAGTTTTCGATCAGGCGGCGTGCTTGGTAGAGTTTCCTGTCATACGCGCGAGGATTCTGGCCGTTGCTGCGGGAGGGAATCCCTTCCTATTCGGCCAACCTCACTTCATTATGCCTCACTTCTCCTGCGCATCTTCTTCTCCACATTTTCTCCATATTCTTCTCCACCATGAGTCTAATTGACGACACGCTCTCGTATGCTGGCTGCTCACGGACGTGCTGAGGTGAATCCAGCCCGCGCGGTGTACAATGCGTTTAGAAGATGGCCGCGCAATTGTATTCACCGAACTCTTCTTCGCAATCGCCCGTCGAAACCGCCGCGCCGCGTGTCACGCTGAGAAACTATTTCGTCCATCCTTTTGACTCGGCGATTGCCGCCGCGCGGACCTGCTACTCGCCGCGCATCGTCAATGCCGAGGAAGTTACCGAAAAGCAGCGCGTGACCATCGGCTCCGGCACGTATTTCGGCGGCCACCATACCGTTTATCAGCACGCCCATTTCGAATTTGGCCTCGAGAACATCAGCCGGCAATTCGTCTGGTCGTTTCTCCATGCCCACCCGTTCTATAACTCCGAGCAGCAGAGCCAGCGCTACGTCCGCCTTGACCGAGCGCAAGCCTATATTCCGCCGGGAGGCGCTCCAGCGAATCCGCATTTTGGCCCGAACGAGCGAGCCCTGTATGAGAAAGCCGTAGCGCGCGCCTGGGAACATTACCGCGAGCTCACCCGGTTGCTTGGACCAAGCGCCCGGGAGATCCTCGCGGATATCTGGCACATCAGCCCGATGTCACATTCCAAACGCGTGCAGAAGGTCGACCGGCAATCGGAAAAGCGCGCCATTGAAGTGGCGCGTTACGTTCTGCCGGTAGCGGCGTTCACCACCATGGTGCACACGCTGTCCGGCATCGTCCTGTACCGGCTTTGGCGCATGCAGACGGCGAATGACACACCTTTCGAGTCGCGGCAAGTGGTGGGCGAAATGGTCGCTCGCGTCCGCGAAATCGATCCGCAGTTTTTCGACCGCTTCGACAACGAGCCCATGGAAGAACTGCCCGAATGGCGGGAGCCGCCTCGAGAAGCCGAGGCCTTCGCCCACGAATTCGACGAGCGCCTCGCGGGGCACACATCGCGGCTCATCGATTTTTCGACCAACACCATTGCTACTGTGGCGGAGGCGTATCGGGCGGTCCTAGGGCTTACGGCGGTCGAATGTCCCGAGGAGGAAGCGCTCGACCGACTTCTTAATCCAGCCCGCAACCCCTATCGTCTCGAGACCCTGAACGTCGGCGTGCACGCACCCATGATGCGCGCCCTCCAGCACGCGAATTTCACTTTCTCCAAGAAAATCAGCCACACGGCCGACAGTCAAGACCAGCGTCACCGCCTGGTTCCCGGAACGCGTCCGCTTCTGACCCTGGCCGATACGCGTTCGCCCGATTACATTACGCCGACGCTCGTGCGCGAAAATCCTCGCGCTCTCGAAATCTACCAGCAGGCGATGGAGGAGGCTTGGGCCGCCAAAAATCAATTGCTCGACCGCGGCGTCCCGCCCGAATTCGCGCTATACCTGCTGCCCAATGCAAAAGCAATCCGATTGGTGGAGTCCGGCTCTCTACTCTACCTGTTGCACAAGTGGACCATGCGGACCTGCTTTAACGCTCAGGAAGAAATTTATCAGGCGTCGCTCGAAGAAGTAGAGCAAGTGCGCGCGGCGTTTCCTGCGCTCGGGCGTTACCTTGGCCCGCCTTGCTATATCCGAGCGGGTATTTCGACTCCTATCTGCACCGAAGGTTCGCACTTCTGTGGCGTCAAAGTGTGGCTCGATTTTCCGGATATCCAGCGACGCATCTGAGCGTGCCGGGCCACGCCACGAGCGGTATCACGAGAATCACTGCTCATGGCCTGGACCGCACAGGGCTACCGATGAAGGATGCGAGTCGTGCCTGGTGATACGAGTTCGTAACGGATACCGCGCCAGCGGATACGCCTGCTTGCGAGTGACGCAAAAAAATTCCACGTAAAGAGAAATGGGACGATGGGCGCAAGAGCCGTCCATACCCAGTTCCATTTTTTCAGGTTTGTCTTCCATTGCGGCAGCAGTTCATCGACTGCCACTGTGCGTATAGCCCCCTTCATCGCCGCAAGCAAGGGAATGAGCAACGTCACGAGCGCGAACTGAATCCAGGGATCGTTGTTAATCATCGTGATTAGGATAACGATGGCTGCATAGACCACGGTAAGCGAATAGCTCCCGTGCGCGACTGCGCCCAGCAGCCAGCGCCGCTGCGAATATACCCGCGTAATCAGAATTTGCCGGTTTGTGAATTCGAGCAGGCTCGTGCCGGTCCAGGGATACAGCGTTGCAGCCAGGCATTCCGGGCAGAAGACGATCGGCTTGCGGGCTTCTTCGAGCGCCCGAGTCATGGCGAAGTCGTCGCTTACCGTGCCATCCCACGCATCGAGCACGTGCGCATCGTCGAAAGTCCGCCGGCGGATGGCGGTGCCTCCGCCCCAGCAAAAATTCTCGCCCGGCTGGCCGAGCAGCGTGGTGACTGCGGCGTTCCACGCAGACGCAAGCGCGCTCGAAAATCCGCCGGCACCGAGGCGCCCGCTCGGAATGATCCAGCGATATGCGGTGGTGGCGCCGGTGCGCGGGTCTTGCAGCGGCGCGATGAGCTTGCGGAGCCATCCATGAGTCAGGCGCACATCGGAGTCCACAAATACGATAACGTCGCATTTTTCGGGCAGCGATTCCACGGCCCGACGAATGTTGTGCACCTTTTCGCCGCAATTCTCCGGCGGTCCGGCAACGACGATGTGGACTGGAACTGGGCTGGCCGCCTTAACCCTTTCGATCGCCTTCACGGCTGGATCGAGGCTTGTGGCCACCGAAAAGTAGATTTCGTAATTGGGGTAGTCAAATGTAGACAGCGCTGCCAAATTCTCCTCGAGACCCGGCTCATTCCCTTTGCAAGGGCAGATGACCGCCGCAACCGGTGAGTAAAAACCCGCGTGCGACGCCATTCGCCTCCGGACCATGCGAAGCCACTCCCATCCATTCCAAAGAGAATAGAGGGCGACGGCGATCTGGACGATCACGAGGATGTAGAAGATGTCAGTCACAAGCGCGAGAATAACAAAAAGCTCCAACCAACAGCACGATTGTGAACATTGACTTGCGAAATCAGCAAGGGTTGACTCACCTCAATTATTGCGGCCTTTTCCCATCTCACGATATCCGGGAGAAACTTATGGCCACACCCGCCTCTCAACCCATCAATGAGGGAAAGCTGCACGAATTTGTGATGAAGGCCGTCGGTGAAATGGGAGCCGCGATGAACGCGGCGCTCATCATCATCGGCGACCGATTGGGTCTCTACAAAGCCATGGCCCCAGCCGGGCCGATGATTTCAGCGGACCTCGCCGCTAAAACCGGGACTAGCGAGCGTTATGTTCGCGAATGGCTTGCGGCCCAGGCCGCCGGCGGATTCATCACCTACGATGCCGTCACGGGCCGGTATACCTTGCCAGCCGAGTAAGCGCTAGCTCTAGCCGACGAGAACAGCCCCGTGTTCCTGCCCGGCTTTTTCGAGATCGTGGACGCTTGCGTCAAAGACGTGCCCATGATCACGGAGGCCTTCCGCACCGGAAAAGGTGTCGGCTGGCACGAGCACGATCACAGTCTCTTCGCCGGCACCGAACGCTTTTTCCGCCCCAACTATCGCGCACACCTGATTCACGAATGGATTCCCGCGCTCGGCGACGTTGAGGCCAGGCTTCAATCCGGCGTCAGGGTCGCCGACGTCGGCTGCGGCTTGGGCTCTTCCACCATTCTCATGGCCCAGGCGTATCCGAAATCTACGCCCGCAGTCAATTGCCATGGCCTGGGAAGCGGCCGCCCGAGCCGGCGTTTCGGACCGCACTACATTCGAAGTCTCGAAAGCCAAAGACTATCCGGGCAACGGCTATGATTTTGTTGCCTTCTTCGATTGCCTACACGACATGGGTGATCCGGCGAGGGCCACACGCCACGTCCTGGAAACACTCGATGCAGGCGTTTCGCCAACGACAATCTGGAAAACAATCCGAATCCGGTCGGCCGTCTCTTCTACAGTGCATCCACGATGCTCTGTACGCCGGCCTCGCTGTCTCAGGAAGTAGGACTCAGCCTGGGCGCTCAGGCAGGTGAGAGGCGTCTCGCCAGCGTTCTTCGCTCGTCCGGATTTACCCGCGTAAGGCGTGCTGCGGAGACGCCTTTCAACATCATTCTCGAAGCCAAGCCCATAGACTCTGCGGGCATATCACATCAATTTTCGCGGCGGCGGGAAAAGACCCGGCGCAGAACTTGATCGGCGGCGGCATTGACCTCGGTCTGGAATTTTCCCGCCGTGCGCCGGGCCTGATCCATCAAGGAAGGATCGAGTAGGAAACCTACACGATCGACAAAGGGTCCCGACGGAGGGGCTTTGTCTGGTGTCCTGGGCGACCGCGGGCTAAGGTTCTCGTACAGAGCCAGATCACGCCAGAATTCCTGGGCATCCTCATCTGTCCAATCCAGTGCCTGCCCCAGAGCCACAAAAAATTCCTCGCGGAACAAGTCGAGAAAGGGGATTCCCAGCTCCATCGTGGTTTTTTTTCTCGCTTTTGACCGGGCGCCTTTTTTCTTTCCCTTTTTTGATCTGTTCGCGCGTTTTGCGCTGCGTACGGTAACGCTCACCTTTAACCGCGCCGGCAGCGCTGTCTCGATGCGCAGAACCATCGCTAAAATTGCCTCCCGGCGGATCGTTTGGAGCTGTTCGCGGTAATGTGTGGGCTGGTCGGCGCGGCCCGGCCGGCGATGCTCGGCCGCATATATATCGAGAAATCGCGCAACCATTTCGTTGCGGTCTAGCATTGCCAGCAGTAGAGCCGCAGCTTCCCGTGCGCGCACCACAAGTTCTCGGGGGCGATAGGGCATCGGCAGTGTCTACCTGTACGCGAATACGCTGCCCTGCGCAATAGGAAACGATTCTCCCGCACGCAAAGAAAAAGGCCCAGAAATTTCTTTCCGGGCCTTTGATGAAAGCTTCGCTTTTAGCTTTCCATCCCGCAGCTTGTCCTTAGTGCACAGGCCCCGTCATCGGAGGTTGGTCTCCATGCTGGCGGTCGCCCGGGACGGCGCGCGCAGGCTTCTCGAATTTGCCCAAAGCAATTTCAAGAGCCTGTTCGGCCGTCCGCACGAAGTGGATCTGAATGCCTTCGAGCATTTCCGGCTTCAGGTCTTCCTTCACGTTGGGTTCATTTTCCGACGGGAGGATTACTTCCTGAATGCCCGCTCGCTTGGCACCCAACACCTTTTCCTTTACCCCACCGATCGGCAGCACGATTCCGGAGAGCGAAATTTCCCCGGTCATGGCCAGCCGCGGCCGCACCGGTCGTCCTGTGAGCAAGCTGACCAATGCCGTCACCATCGCAATGCCCGCCGATGGCCCGTCCTTAGGAATCGCTCCGGATGGAACGTGGACGTGCAAGTCGAGCTTGCGGAAGAAGTCCGGATCAATTCCATAGCGGTCAGAGTTCGCCCGCACCCATGTCAAGGCTGCGCGCATGGATTCCTGCATCACCTCGCCCAGATGCCCGGTCATGGTGAACTGCTTCCCTCCGCGCATCTTGCTGGCCTCGATGAACACGATATCTCCGCCCACCGGAGTCCAGACGAGCCCGACCGAGACGCCCGGCTTGCTGACCCGCTCTTCCACTTCCTTCTCGAGGCGGAACTTCGGAATTCCCAGCGCTTCGCGCACAACCTCCGGCGTGACGACAAGCTTGTTCGTCTTACCTTCAGCAATGCGCCGCGCCTGCTTCCGCACCAGCGTAGCGATTTCCCGTTCGAGGTTTCGCACACCTGCTTCCCGCGTGTAGTGATGGATCAAATCGTGCAAAGCCTCATCGGCGAACTCGATCTGTTCTCCGAGCGCCAGTCCGTGTTCTTTCGTCTGTCGCGGTATCAGGAATCTCTTCGCAATGTGGATCTTTTCCTCCTCGGTGTATCCGGGTAGTTCTAGAACCTCCATGCGGTCCCGCAGTGGCTCCGGAATCGGATCCATCCAGTTGGCCGTCGCTATGAATACGACCTTCGACAAATCGAACGGCACATCGAGATAGTGATCCCGGAATGTGGAATTCTGCTCCGGGTCGAGCACTTCCATTAACGCCGCCGATGGGTCGCCCCGGAAATCACGGCCGAGCTTGTCGACCTCGTCCAGCATCAGGACGGGATCCATCGTCTCCGCGCGGCGAATTCCTTGGATAATCTGGCCCGGCAAAGCACCGATGTATGTGCGTCGGTGACCACGGATTTCCGCTTCGTCATGCATCCCGCCAAGGGAGATGCGCACGAACTTACGGCCCATGGCCCTCGCGATCGACTTCCCAAGCGACGTCTTGCCCACGCCTGGAGGGCCCACGAAACAGAGGATCGGGCCCTTCATTCCCGGCTGCAGCTTTTTGACCGCCAGATAATCGAGCAGACGCTCTTTCACCTTTTCGAGGTCGTAGTGGTCCTCGTCGAGAACCTCCTGCGCCTTCGAAATGTCGATGGCTTCCTCGCCGGTCCCCGAAGTCTTATTCCATGGCAGAGAGGTCATCCATTCGAGGTAGGTCCGCGAAACCATGTATTCCGCAGAGGCCGGGGTCATCTTCGCGAGTCGCTTCAATTCACGCTCGCACTCTTTCTTTCCCTCCGCGGACATTCCGGACTCCTCCACCTTCTTGCGGAGCTCATCTACCTCCGCTTGTCCGTCCTCGGATTCACCCAACTCCTTCTGAATCGCCTTCATCTGCTCGCGCAGCAGGAATTCGCGCTGGCTCTGGTTTACCTGCTCCTGCACCTGCTCGTGGATCTTATTGCGCAGCTCAAGCACTTCCTTTTCTTTGGAGAGCTCGTTGGTGAGGGTCTCCAGGCGCTTCCGAACGTTGAATGTTTCCAGTAGTTCCTGGCGCACCATTGTGCTGAGCGAAGGCAGCGTCGAGGCCACGAAATCCGCGAGCCGAGGCGCCGAATCAATATTCATCACTTCGGTCTGAAGATCGTCGGAAAGCTGCGGCGAACGCGCCACAACTTCGCGGAACAAATCCTGAACGTTGCGCTCCAAGGCCGTCAACTCAGCATCACGCTGGTCTTCGAGATCGGGCTGCAACTCCACGTGAGCCTTTATAAAGGGCTTCAGACCCACCACATCAACCACGCGGATGCGGTCCAGCCCCTCGAGAAATGCCACCACGTTGCCGTTTGGCATGCGCACCATCTTGTGCACCTTAGCCAATGTTCCCACGCTGTGCAGATCGGCGGCCGTGGGCGCCTCAACTCGAGGGTCCATCTGAGCCACCACGCCCAAGAGCTTTTCGGTTTCGCCCAGGGAATCCAGCAAAGCAAGAGAGCTCTCTCTCCCCACTGGAAGTGGCATAACAGCCCCTGGAAAGAGAACCGTGTCTCGCACTGGCAAAATGGGGAGTTCTTGCGGAATGGTCCTGGTAATTTTGGTCACTTCATCCCCCTCGGACTGTGACACCACGTGCAGTCCTAAGATTGTCTCACGCTATCTAAGCAGTTAGATGCAAAAGACCGCGTGAGGATTCCCAGCGCTTCGTCTATTCTTATAAGATGACTTGAGTATATCGCACTAAATATATATCCTCAAATTTTAAAAGTGATTGTTACTGGCAGATACCTCTCCGCTGCCCAAATCTTAGCTGCTCTTAAAAAGCGCGGATCAAACTGTAAGGTAATGTAGGATAAAGACTTACTTATCTACTCATGGGCAAAATGATCCCCGCACGAACTTCATCGCTTCATCTCGCGTGCGAATTGTACCGCTCAATTGGCGCTCCTCAACCATCTCCAAGATTTTCTTGAAAGCCGGCCCCGGGAGAAAGCCGAGCGATTTCAGATCGTCTCCCGTCAAGATGCGAGGCGGCTTTATTTCGTCCGCGGGCGTCTCGGCAATAAAGCGCCGGACATAATCGTACGCATCCAGGTGACCATGGCTGGATAGGCAATCCAGGCGATGCAACTCCAGGTGCTCGTCAAATCGGTTCAGCCGGATAAACCGCTTCAGCGTCGAAGTCTTCATCTGGGGCACATCTTTGAAGCGTAGATGATTCGCCACCAGCGACGCTATTTGATCTGTGTCCTCGTTTGAAAAGCGTAGGCGGTGGCAGATCGCTTCCGCCATTCGCCTTCCGACTCCGACATGCTCGTCGAACCGAATGCGGCCGTCAGGGCCAGCAGGAGGGCTAAACGTCGGAGGCTTGCCCACGTCATGCAGCAGCACGCCCCATGCTAGCGTCGTCGAGCACCTCGCCTGGAGGCTTTGCAACATCATGAGCGTGTGCGTCCACACGTCTCCTTCGGGATGGAACTCTGGAGGCTGTTTCACTCCCTTCATTCGCGCGATCTCAGGCAGGAGCGTTTCCAGAAGCCGCGATTCATCGAGCAGTTCAAATCCGCGTCGTGCCGCGCCTTCGGTAAGCAATTTGGTTAGCTCATCACGAGTCCGTTCCGCCGAAACCTGGCGAACCTCCGAAGCCAGCTCTCCGATGGCAGAAAAGGTGGTGGTTTCGATGGTATATTGAAAGCGTGCCGCAAACCGCACCGCGCGAATCATGCGCAGCTTGTCTTCCCGAAAACGCTCCTCGGGCCGACCGATTGCGCGGACGATACCCGCACGCAAATCGTCGCGGCCGCCCACGAAATCGAGCACCTCATTTGTTTCGGAATCGAGCAGGAGAGCATTGATAGTGAAATCGCGCCGCCGCACGTCCTCTTGCGGTGAACCCGAATAAACAACATGGTCCGGGTGCCGTCCGTCCGAATACCCCGCATCCGAACGAAACGTTGCCACCTCCACCTGCGCCTCGCCGTCCGCGTTCTTTCCAGCCGGGTCATCCATAACAATCATCACGCCGAATTGCGCGCCTACGGTCAAGCTGTGCGGGAATAGTTCCTGTACTTCGTCGGGAGTTGCATCGGTTGAAACATCATAATCCATTGGCTCACGGCCAAGCAGGATGTCGCGCACGCATCCGCCGACAAAGTAGGCCTGATGGCCGCTTTTTTTCAGAACGCGACAAATCCTTTCAGCCAGAGCGCGGGCCTGCATACATCGATTATGATGGAGATAGATGCACGATGGGAAGCGCCTTGCCGAACCTGTGTCCTTCCGGCAGCGTGATCATTCCTCGCGGCGATCGCTAATGGGCAGCGAGCCGCCAAACTGAAGCTTGGAGAATCCGAATCGATCGCGCAACCGATCAGTTGTGCGCGCCAGTCGTTCGAGCTTTTCACGCCGGCTCGCATCGAGCAGGCCAAACTGGCCCGACGCCCCTGTGGAGAATACCGACAATTCGACGCCGACCAAGCGCAACGTCGCCGCGCCGTCCCAGGCCCGTGAAAAGAGATATCGAATGACTCTGAGGAACACAGCATCCAAATCGGTCGGCTCGGATAGAGTTTGGCTTCGGGTAATTGTTGTGAAATCAGCGTAGCGAAGGGTTAGTGTGACGGTGCGGGCGTAAAGCCCGGCATCCCTCAGCCGCTTCGACGCTTTCTGGCAGAGATAGCTGAGCGTCGATTCCAGCCGTTTACGATCTTTCGTATCTTCGCCGAACGTCTGGTTATGCGAGAGCGACTTTGGCTCGGCATCCACGAAAAACTCATAGGAGTCGATTCCACGCGCCTTGCGGAATAGCGCCGTGCCCCACCGGCCAAAATGTTCTTCCAGCCGTTCGAGTGGTTGCGCCTGCAATTGTGCGATCGTTTCGATTCCCATATTTTTCAATGCTGCTTCTGTCACCTTGCCGAGTCCAGGAATTCGCCTCACGCCAATCGGTGCGAGAAACGCAGCTTCACTACCCGGCGCTACCCATATGAGCCCGTGTGGCTTGGCCTGATCGCTCGCCACTTTGGCGATCAAGCGAGAAGCACCTACTCCGATCGAGCAGGGCAACGCCGTGGTGCGCGTGATTTCACGCGAAAGCTTATGCGCCGCCGCGAGCGGGGGACCGTGCAGCCGTTCCGTCCCGGCGAGATTCAGGTACGCCTCGTCAATCGACGCCATTTCCACTACCGGTGAGTATTTGCCAAGGATCGTGGCAATACGGTCGCTCCAGCGGCCGTACAGTTCGTGATGTCCATCTAGAAAAATAGCTTGAGGGCACAGTCTCCCGGCAGTACGCAGCGGCATAGCGGAGTGAACCCCGAACCGCCGCGCTTCGTAACTTGCCGAAGTCACCACGCCGCGCTGGTCGCGCTGGCCTCCCACGATAACCGGCATGCCCTTCAGTTGGGGACGTGCCAGCAGTTCGACCGAGACGAAGAACGCATCCATGTCGATATGAAGAATGGATGCCGTGCAATCGGCGGATGCCGTTTGGAGTTCTCCCCAAGGTTCCTGCTTGGCGCGAAAGTGAGCCAGCTTCGTCATGACTTGTATCTATTGCACGGATTCGTCTGCCTTCAGAAACCACGCGCGCGGATGGTGCGTGAAGCCGATATGTGGGTAATAGCCCGCCGCCGCAGGCGCGGCCAGCAGGATCAGGTAGGCCTGCGGCCCTGCCGCCTGCTGGGTTCGGCGAATCATCTCTTTGCCGATTCCCGCGCACTGATGCGAAAGCCGCACCGCCAGATCGGAAAGATACGTCGTATAGCTGAAGTCCGAAAGCGCACGCGAGATTCCTACAAGAAGACTGCCATCCCAGGCGGTGATCACAATGCTGGCATTTTTCAGCATGGCGGCCATGCGAGTCCGGTCTCCGATTGGGCGCATCGCGCCCAGTGTGGACGCCTCATAGAGGTCGATGACCTCCGTAAGCTCGAGATCATTTCCGGTTCGATAGGTGATCATTACCCCACCCCTAGTCTGCATTTCGATCTATGCCATGCGAACCCGCAGAGCCTGCGCCGATGTGTTCCGCGACGATCACGCGCGGAATTCCCGCGAGGTCGTTCATGACGTTGATATTGGCCCAGCAAGGCTGCGCGCGCAAAATACCGAGCACATGATCGGCGGAATTATATCCAAGTTCGAGGACCAAAATCCCTCTCGCACGCAGAAGGAAATCCGCCTGCCCGATAAGCCGCTCATAGATTTCCGCGCCGGTGGCGCCGCCGAAAAGGGCAGCGTGTGGCTCATGTTCCAGCACTTCGCGAGGGAGCGTCGTCGCTTCGTTGTAGCCAACATAAGGCGGGTTGCTTACGATGAGGTCGAACATTTCCGGCAGATTCGAGCCTGCTTGTGCCCGGCCGGCGACCGAAGAGGTTAAAAATATCTCGAGCAGATCGCATTGAACAAAATGGATGTGGCCGGCCAGCCCGTGCCGCGCGGCATTTCGGCGGGCCACTTCCAACGCTCCCGCTGAAATATCCACAGCGACAATTTCCGCATGCGGCAACTCATGCGCCAGCGCCACAGCGAGGCATCCGGAGCCCGTGCCGATGTCAGCTACGCGAAGCGGTTCACTCGGGCCGCCCGTGTCGAGGCGAATTTTGATTCCGCGTGCACCGAGCCTGTCGAGCGCCACTTCGATTACATGCTCGGTCTCTGGTCGAGGAATCAGTACGGCGGGGGTCACTTCAAATGCGAGGCCCCAAAATTCCTGCTTGCCGGTGATGTACTGCGTAGGCTCGCCCGCCACGCGGCGTGTAACGAGCGAAAGGTATTTTTTGACTTCCGCTGGTTGGAGCTGCGCTTCCGGATGGGTGTAAATCCAGGTGCGGCCGCGCCCCAACGCATGCATGAGCAATAGCTCGGCGGCGAGAGTGTGAGAGGGAACCTTCGCGGCGCGCAGCCGTACGATCGCTTCCTTCAGTGCCGCGCGGATATCCCGGCATGCAACTCCGTTCTTGGTACTTGTTTCAGCCATGAACCGCCAACGTGGGCGGAAGCAAAGCAACGCGCTGCTTTGCCTTTACGCCTCGACCAGTTCCTGCTTCAGACGTTCGGACTCGAAATGCGTCACCAGCGCGTCCACCAGGGGGCCGAGCTTTCCATCCATCACATCGGTAAGTTGGTGGAGTGTGAAGTTGATGCGATGATCGGTCACGCGGTTCTGCGGATAGTTGTACGTGCGGATCTTCTCCGAACGGTCGCCGGTTTTGATCTGCCCCCGGCGCTCGGCAGCGATTTGCTCGTGTTGTTTGGACTGTTCCATCTCGTATAACCGCGCGCGCAGCACGCGCATGGCCTTGGCGCGGTTCTTGATCTGCGATTTTTCGTCCTGCTGCGACACCACCAGGCCGCTGGGAATGTGCGTGATGCGCACGGCGGAATATGTCGTGTTCACCGATTGCCCGCCCGGACCGGACGAGCAGAACGTGTCGATGCGCAAATCTTTGGGCTCGATCTTGATGTCGATTTCGTCGGCCTCTGGCAGCACGGCTACCGTGGCGGCGGAAGTGTGAATGCGACCCTGTTGCTCGGTGGCCGGCACGCGTTGCACTCGATGCACGCCGCTTTCATATTTAAGCTTCGAGTACACCTTATTTCCCTGAATCGCCGCGACGATTTCTTTCATCCCCCCGATCGAAGAGGCCGAGCTTTCCAGTATCTCGGCGCGCCAGCCCTGCGATTCCGCGTAGCGCGAGTACATCCGGAAGAGTTCGCCGGCAAAAAGTGATGCCTCGTCGCCGCCCGTGCCTGCGCGGATTTCCAAGATGACGTTTTTTTCGTCGTTGGGGTCTTTGGGAATCAGCAGGAGCTTCAAATCGCGCTCCACGGTCTCTCGGCGCGCTCCCAAAGCGTGTTGCTCATCATGCGCCATCTGCTTCATCTCAGGGTCGTCCGATTCGACCAGTAATTGTTTTGTTCCTTGCAAGCCCTTCTCGATTTCTTTCCATTCTCGATATTTCGCCACCATCTCCGCCAGTTCTGCATGAGTCTTGGCCAGTTTTTGGTAGCGCGCGGAATCGGAAAGCACATCGGGCGAGGAAAGCTGCTGGGTCATCTCTTCGTACCGCGATTCGATCTGATCGAGCTTTTCAAAAAGAGTCAAATTAGTCATGGTGGATGCCGAAATCTTTTCCTTCGCCGATGCCAACCGGCCATTCTGCAAAATTTCTTGCGGGCTGTCCGTATTCTTAGAAGCCAAATGCAGCTTGCCGATGCCTGTCTCTATTAACTTGCTGAAACGAAGCTGGTTGCATTCTGGATGAAGAACGCCCGACAGGCCCGGATTCGGGATGAGATGAACGAGAGCTAATAAAATGCGGACGACATCTTAATGTAAACTCTTCCAAAAGAATAACGTCATTTCTTGGTTGAGTCAAACCACCACGGCCAAAATCGTCGGTGCAAAGTGAGAATGAACCGTTTGTGCCATGCACGTGCCCATTCCATTTTCTCCCTCGCTCGAGGATGTCACGGTGCCCAGCGAGCAGCAGGTGTTCGTCAGAAATCCGAGATGGGCGCGCTGCTCTGCTTCGACATGAACAACGTGCGCTACATCACCGCCACGCACGTCGGCACCTGGGCGCAGGATAAGAACAGCCGATTCACCCTGCTTCCGCAAAACGACGAGCCGAGGACGTAGCCCGCAAGATCAAGATCGAGCTCGAAAAGCGCGGCCTGCACAAGGCGCCGCTCGGCGTGGACATCATCGAGCTGCCCATTCTTTTCGCCCTCCAGAAAGAGGGCATCACCATCGTCGACGGGCAGCAGTTCATGTCCGGCTGTCGAGTCATCAAAACGCAGGACGAAATCTCCCTCCTGAACACCTCGGCCATGATGGTCGACGCCGCCCCATCCACGCAGATACTAGAAGCTGTTGCACAACCGTGGACAAGCCATTGAAATGATGCTGGTTGAGCTTTTGAAAATGAGAGATAAGCAGAGTCAGCAGCGCCGAAGGAGGGCCGATGGCGCGGTCCGGTGAGTTGCCGACCGAAGCGCACGACCACCACCATCCACTTCGTCCCCTTGCCCCGCTTGGTTTTTCCGACTTCGCAGCCCCCTTTTTTGCCGGAGCGAAACTGCCGTCCAGAAACGACTCGCTCCACTTCAATTGCTGGCGCTCGTTC
>Ga0307374_10001722_pt1 | contig 40098 bp, 28 predicted proteins | sample OX3MG_FD_202532 | JGI IMG/M metagenome (GOLD analysis project Ga0307374, IMG submission 202532) | Soil microbial communities from Risofladan, Vaasa, Finland - OX-3 | ecosystem: Environmental > Terrestrial > Soil > Coastal area > Acid sulfate soil | place: Finland: Risofladan, Vaasa | collected... | reverse complement strand
AATGCCACCCGGGGCAACATCGAGGTCACGCTGACCGCCAACGGTCAGACGGTGGGCTAGTCGGCCGAGTTGCTCGCGACCTGCTCCCTGACGGCTGTGGAGGGGCGAGGTGAACCCTGACTCGGACGAAGCGCGTATGAGTTGGGAATGAGTTCTCTTGGACACGCGTTCTCCGTCGCCGTCCGGTCCGCGGTGTGCACACAAATCGTGAACCAGAACGTGCTTCCGTTACCGAGCTGGCTCGACACCCCACAATCGCCTCCCATCAGGCCGACCAGTTGGCCACTGATCGACAAGCCCAGGCCACTGCCTCCGTATGTGCGGGAGGTCGACATCTCGGCTTGCACGAACGGGTGAAAGATCTTGTCCAGCTTGTCGGGGTGGATCCCGACGCCGGTATCAGCAACCTCGAACCGAAGGACAACATCTGTGCCGAGGGATTCGAACTCGGTGACACGGACGACAATGTGACCGGCCTGAGTGAACTTTGTGGCGTTTCCGACGAGATTGACCAGAACTTGCCGCGTCCGAAGCGGGTCGCCGCTCACCATGGCCGGGACCGAGTCGCCGACTTCGCCGACCAAGGTGAGACCTTTGCACTCCGCCTCAGGTGTCAACAGGTGAAGCACGTCGTGCACCACGGCCCGAACGCTGAAGTCGTCTTCCTCGATGACCATCTTTCCCGCTTCGATCTTGGAATAGTCGAGGATGCCATTGATGACGTTCATCAGCGACTCGCCTGAACTGCGCACCGTCTCCGCGTAGTCGCGCTGTACGTCGTCGAGATCCGTCTCGAGGAGGAGCTCGGACATTCCGATGACACCGATCATCGGCGTGCGGATCTCGTGACTCATGTTGGCCAAGAAATTGGACTTGAGCTGAGAGGCTTCCTCCGCCCGGGCGGCCATGTACTCAAGCTGTCGCTCGAACTCCCTTCGATCCGTGATGTCGAGATAACCAACCAGATAATGATCGTCGGCGCCATCGGTTCCCCGGATTCGAACGGCGCGCATGACACACCAGATGACCTGTCCGTTGGCGTGGATGAATCGCCTTGTGTAGTTCAGGTCCTCGACATTGCTCTGCGCAAGCCCAGCGATAATCTCACGAACCATTTCTGCATCGTCGGGATGGCTGATGTCGGTCGGCGCCATTGAGGCCAGCTGATCAGACGAATAGCCGAAGATATCGCAGGCGACGGGATTGACACGAAGGAAATGGCCGTCCATCGACAATTCGGCCAGGCCGACCGGCGCCAGATCGAATATCGCTCTCGAGCGCTTTTCCAATTCGACCAGCGAACGCTCGGTTGCCTTCTTCTCGGTGATATCGACGAAATGGGTCAGGACAAAAGCAAGATGCTCATCCTCGTCGAACACCGCCGACGCACTGATGGCGCACCACACCACTCTCCCGGTTGCGTGTATGAAGCGCTTTTCGGTGGTGAATTGCTGGAAGGTCGTCGAGGCAACCCCGGGCGCCGCCAGTCGTTCCAACTCGGAAAGGTCCTGACGCGTTCCGTCTGCATCGTCGGGATGGCTGATGTCGGCCGGAGTCATCGCACGGAGCTGCTCGGCGGTGTAGCCCAGGATTTCGCAGAGTGCAGGATTCACTTGGACGAATCGTCCGTCCCGGCCAATCTCCGCCATGCCGGTTGGACCGTGCACGAATGACAACTTGTACTTGGCTTCACCAATCCGACGGGCCTGTCCGGCAGCGCGCGTCGAGTTCAGATTGGTCGCCATCGCGACACACCCTGCGTAGCCCCCATCCCCCGAATAGATCGGCATCGCCGCCAACTGGATGGGGATCGGACATCCCACGGCATCGAGGAACCGGATTTCGTCAGAGCCCAGCCGGCCCGATTGACGGAGCTTCATCTGCTCCGTCATGAGGGTCTTGGCATCCTCGTCCATGAACTCGAAGATGTGCCGCCCGACGATCTGGTCCTCGTCCCTCCCGAGCAAGGAAATCAACCCGGCATTGATGAACGTGACGATCCCTTCGGCGTTGACCGAGAAGACCGCGTCGCCGGTGAGGTCCAGGAAATGTCGCCAGTTGTCCTGCCTCTTCTGTATCTGCCGGCGTTCGATCCCTACCCGTCGGGCGGCGGAAAGCCGAGCATCGAGATCATCCGGCGACAGGGGCTGCCGGACGCAATCCTGGGCTCCTTCTCGCAACGGGCTGCGCATCGATAATTCTTCCCGCGGTGTCTCGAGGACGACGACCGGAATCGACTCGGTGGCCGGCGAGGACTTCAAATCTGCCAGCACCGCACGCCCGCTCCCGTTGGCCAGCCCGAGATCGAGAAGGATGACGTCAGGCTGGCCTTGCTGAGCAATGACGGTCGCCTCACCCGTGGTGGTGGCTAGGTCGACCATCCACCCCGCTGCATCGAGCGCCAATCGAAGATCCCGGCACAGGTCGATGTCATCGCCGATCAGCAACACTCTCTGGTGGCCGCTACCCGCGGCGGTGTCTGGGGGTCGCATTTGCTTTCAATATCGGCATTCGGAACCCCCGGGTTGAGCGCGGGAATTGGGGTACAAAGTCCCTAAGGTGGCTGGGCTCGTCGTCGGTGGGTCCGCCCGGCCTCGCTTTGAGCGGCCCGCGGCGGGGAAATCAGAAGGGCATCATTCCGATGGACCTGCTTACGCGGAGCTCGCCGCTCCGGCAGCTCGGCTTTCGGCCAGCGCATCCCCCACGACCTGGACAAACTCGGCGGAGCGGACCGGTTTGATCAGAGAGGCGTAGAACTGCCCATGCGCATCGTCAGGGGTGCCGAGGGCGGCAAATCCGGTGAGCATGATCACCACGGTTTCGGGGTTTCGTTCTTTGATCGCACGGGCGAGGTCTTTCCCACTCCCATCGGGCAACCGGTGGTCGATCACCGCGACGGCGGGAAGGTGGGCGGCTTGGAGGCCCACTGCCTCCTGATAGGAGTCCGCGCCGACCGATCGGATCCCTGCCGATGTGAGCATCCGACAGAGGCCTTCGCGTACAGGGTCGTTGTCATCCACAACCAGGACCACCTGGTCGGCGCCGGGTGTTGTCTCCTGGGCGTTCACGAGAGCGACACCGCTGCGAGATCCTCGAGACTCCCCGCGGCTGCAGCACCGATGCTCACACCTCTGTCCTCCTCCTCGGCTCCCGGAACCTACCAATGTCGGAAAGTTCTCTACGAGAATAGCCCATCACGCATCGTCAACCACTGGATCCGTGGGGCCGATCGATCGCGCCGGGTGTCACTGGATCAGTGCGGCCAGCGGGTCCAATGACCTGGTCCCCTGCCCTTCATCGGGCCGCCGGAGCGCCGTCCGCAATCGCCTGGGTCATGGCCTCGAGGAGCTCAGCTGGCTGAAACGGCTTCTTCACGATGAAGGTCGATGGCGGAAGGACACCTTTTTCCGCGATGGTCTCTTCGCTGTACCCCGACACGAAGACCACAGGAAGATCTGATCGGATGGCCCGCAATTGGTCGGCCAGCGCTTTGCCCGACACGCCACCGGGCATGACCAAGTCTGTCACCAGGATGTCGATCGACTCCGCATCGAAAACCCGTAACCCCTCAACACCATTCTCGGCCTGAACCACTTGATACCCGGCAGACTCGAGGATGCGAGTGTTGGATCGGCGAACACCTTCCTCATCCTCGACGACGAGCGCGGTTTGGTGGCGTCCATCGGCATGGGACGGTGCTGGGGCGGCAACACCCGGTTCCGGCGCATCCGTCGAGGCCGGGAACAACAATGTAAAGGTGGTACCGACGCCCAATTCGGTCGAGACCGACACGTGACCGCCCCAACGGTTGGCAATTCCGTAGACCATCGAGAGGCCCAGGCCGGTCCCGCGTCCCGTTTCCTTCGTTGTGAAGAACGGCTCGAATGCCTTGGCCGCCACCTCCGGGGACATGCCGACTCCGTTGTCCTCGACCTCGATCTTCACGTATGGTCCTGGGACGATACCCTCGGCTTCAGCCTCCAAGGCTTCGATCACAACCGTGTCGACCACAATTGAAAGTTCACCTCCGTGCTTCATGGCGTCACGGCTGTTGATGGCGAGGTTCATCAGCATCTGATCGATCTCACCCGCACCCGCCCGCACGTAGCAAGGATGGTCGGCAACCTTGCAGTGGAGGCTCACGTCTTCACCCAGCGTATGCTGCATAAGGCGCTCAGCATCGAGGACGACTCTGTTGATGTCGATCGCATCCGGCGTGGCTATGTTTCGCCGACTGAACATGAGCAACTGCCGGGTGAGTTCTGCCGCTCGCTCCGCGGCCTTTTGCACCTCGGCCACATCTCGATGCATATCGCTTTCGGGCTCGGTCGAATCTGCGAGGAATCCTGCATAACTGATGATCACCTGCAACAGGTTGTTGAAGTCGTGGGCAATCCCTCCGGCCAGCTGCCCCACTGCCTCCATGCGTTGGGCTTGACGGAGGCTCGCCTCGGCATGAGCCTGGTGGGCCAGAGCCGTGTCGAGATCCGCATTCGTGACTTTGAGCTCGGACACCAGAACGAGTGCGTCGTCCCGCCGACGAGAGGCGATCTCGAGCAGACCCGCGGCACCCAGAGTGGCCAGCAGACCGAACACCCCCAGGATCCAGGGAAATTCCCCGGTGAAACCGCCAGCCAGGTTGGCGTGCGAACTGATCGCCACGATGACGTGACCGGGCGACACCACGGATCCGGGGTTCCTCACCAAGGTTGCCCCCGTTGCAAAATTGCCGGGATCGGTGATGACAGAGAGTGCGACTTGCCCGCCGTCAGCCCCGGGCAGGTGCTGGGTCGTCTGCAAGGCGAGGTTCGCCGTCGTCGCGGATCCGATATAGACAGCAGCACTGGTGCCGGGGAACAAAACACCCGATAGCGAGGTGACCGCGTTGGCCTTCCCGATGGGCTCCTCGGCGTAGATCGCAAGTCCGGCCGGAACGAATCCGGTTCCGTACACCATCTCGATCCACCGCTGGCCCGACGCAGTAAACGCGCCGACAAAATTGGCATGGGGACGGCCGGCAAGGGTGCTGACTAGGGAATTGTCACTTCCCGCAGAAAAGTCACGATGGAGATGACCGACCGACGCAAGCACACTCGGCTGGCCTCCACCCACCTTCAACAACGCAACCTTTGATCCACTTGCGGTCAATGTGGCCGAGGCAGCGTCGAACAGCGAGGGAGATGCCCCAGGATCAGACACGGCCTGACCGAGCTGTTGATAGGGCGTCGTCAACGTGGTGATGACCTGGGTCAGCACGAGCGCCCCTTGAGCCGCGTCCTGACGCAACAACGCATTATTGGTGTCCGTCACCGAAGCACGGGCGGCAGCGAATGTCGCGACGGACGCCACGATGCCGATGATCACGATACCCAGTGTCACCCGGTGAACACGGCCCCTCACCCTGGATGTGATATGCGATCACCTCCCCCTCCAGTAAGGCACCCGTTGGAGCGCCGCGTCAGTCTAACCATGGTGTATATCGTCGGCTCAACGAGGACCGAGCGTGAATAATTCGGGCCATTCGTCACAAATTCGAGTGGATTGTGCCTACCTCCGCCTCACGGCCATGAGCCGCATGTGAGCGGAGACGCGGCCGGCGCCGAAGCATCCCCCCCCCCGGAGCCGCAACGGGCGAGGGGCTGTTGAGTCTCTGGTCGCTGTGCGATCCACCCGATCGGGTCAACCGCGCGGGGTGGGGACGGAGGGATTCGAACCCTCACTGGAGGCGGTTTAAGCGCCCTGCCTCTACCGGTTGGGCTACGTCCCCGGGGACGGTGGAGCGACGCGTTCGGCGACTACACCACCACAGCGGGAGCACTCTAGGGCGAAACCGATGACGCAGGTCGGAGCAGTTGCCGGTTCCGCACGTCAGCGTTCCGCGGCCGCCGGGACGATCGCCGGCGCCACCACCGGCGCCAGGGCTTCGAGCTCCCCGGCGCGGGGACCCGCGATCGGACGCCACATTCCTTCGCCACCCGGCCACGGGCCGAACACCATGGTCAGACGGTCATCCGGCCCCCACGCCGGCCACTCCCCGGTGGTGCCGTTGGACGGGATTCCCGATCGGGCGAACGCCGCCCACGAGCTGCGCATCCCCTCCGACAGCCGGAAAGCGCCCTCTCCCCCACCGGAGAACAACTGCACGCCCGGGTTTCGGACCGTGCCGAAGACGAACGGCATCTCCAATCCGTGGCACGAGCCCAGCATCCCGCCCAGTGCCGGCGTTTCCCAGGTGAACAGGTATTGGTAGGTCCCGACGTCCGGGTCGGCGGCCGACGCATGGACCTCGGCCAACCGGACCGACGGCAAACGAAAGATGACGTCGCTGGCGATGGCCGACCACAGATCAGGGGGCTGTACCGACTCACCTCGCCCGCCTCGGACGTCACGGTAGGCGGCGATCACCGCCGATGCCTGGTTCGGGTTCAGCGTCGCCCGTTCCACCCACCGGACCAATCCGTCATCATCGAGATTGGCGATTTGGGGAACCCCGACTGCGAAGAAGGCGGCCTCGTCGCGGTTGGTCCCCACCAACAGCGGGACGTCGGCCACTGCGCCGGCGGCGACCGCGGCTTCGGGGCTGCTGGCCAGGAGTCCCCCGTCGATGGTCGGGAGGAGCGGCAGCGGCAGCCCGTCTCCGACCCGCAGGGTCTGGCTCAACTCCCCCACTGCCTGGACCAGCAGGCCGGCTGACACGCCCACCAGCGCCTCTCGGGTCATCCGGACGCCGAGCCGCGCGGCCAGATCCTCCGCCCGGGCGGCAGCCTGATCGACGCCATGAGTATAGGGAGGGCCGCTTTCGACGATTGCCCGGTGGAAGAGGCCTTTGGCCGCCGGAACCCCGAGCAGCGCCGAAACGCTCATTCCCCCGGCCGACTCTCCGAAGATGGTGACGTTCCCGGGATCACCGCCGAAGCCGGCAATATGGTCGCGCACCCAGGCCAATGCCGCGATCTGGTCGGCCAGGCCCCAGTTGCCGGATCCCGACCACGACGCATCGCCCAGCCAGTTCTGTCCCGGGTCGGCCAGGGCAGGATGGGCCAGGAAGCCCAGTGCTCCCAAGCGGTAGTTGATGGTCACCACCACCACGTCCCCGTCGCGGGCCAGCATCCCTCCCCGGTAGAGAGGGCCGGAGCCCGACCCGGTGGTGAAGCCGCCGCCGTGGACCCACACCATGACCGGCCGCCGGGCGCTATCGACGCCCGGGGTCCACACGTTGAGATACAGGCAGTCTTCCGAGTGCTCCTCGACCTCCCCGGCGATGGACATCCCCGCCACCGCCGGCGCCTGGGGAGCGCTCGGGGCGAAGGTGTCGCACTCCCGGACCCCCGTCCATGAGTCGGGCTCTGCTGGAGGTCGCCATCGGCGCTCGCCCTCAGGGGAAGCGGCGTAGGGGATGCCGGAGAAGGACCACACACCGTTCCTGGACACGCCCCGGAGCCGACCATTTCGGACTTCGACGATGCCGTCCACGACCATTTCCTCCGAATTCCGCTCGCCACCTGGAGTGCAACCTACAGGCTGCCCGCCCGAAGTGGCTTGGAACCTGGGATTCAGGGGACTACTGTTTCTGAAGTGGCTGATGTGAGTATCGAAAAGTCAGCCGGTACGAAGCGCGCGCCGTCAGGGCGCTCGTTCCGTACACGGCACTTCGGGCGGGCCGCCGCATCCACGGTCGCGGCGGTGGCCACCAGCCTGGCATGCCTGGCGATCCCCGGCATCGCATCGGCGGCTCCGGGATCTTCGACCACCACCTCTCCTCCGGGCACCCCGGGCCAAGCCCAGATCAGCGCCACCCAGGCCCAGCTGTCGGCCATCGAGAACCAGATCGCCCAGCAGCAGAAGACACTCGATCAGGCCGACGAGAACTACAACCAGGCGGTGGTCAAGCTCTCCGCCACCCAGGCGTCGCTGCAGAGCACCGCCGCCTCTCTCAATGCCTCCAAGGCCAAGCTGGCCACCGATCGGGCCCGGCTGGGGGTCGATGCCATCAACGCCTACGTCTCCGATGCCTCGTCGGGGTCGATCGCCAACCTGTTCTCGGTTCCCGGGGACTCCAACGAGACCCGGCACACCTACGAGAAGGTGGCCACCGATGACGTCATCCGCGATGTCAACGCCGTTCAGACCGGCCAGCGGCTACTGAAGAAGACCCAGGCAACCTTGCTCGCGGAGCAGCAGGCGGAGTCCAACCAGGTGGCCCAGGAGAGCCAGACCAAACAGACGGCCACCCTTGTCGCCAGCCAGGCTCAGGCCACCCTGACCCAGGTGCAGGGCACCCTGGCCTCCCAGATCGCCCAGCAAGCCGCCGCCCAGGCCGAGGCTGCGGCCGCGGCTGCCGCCTCGGCCAAGACACCCAGCGCCGCCCAGTCGGCGGCGGCCCAAGCCTCGCAGGCGGCCCAGGTGGCCAGTTCGGTCGGATCGAATTCCGCCGCGGCGGCCTCTGCCGCCAATGCCGCCAACCAGGCCAACCAGTCGGCGGCCTCCAGCGGAGCGCCGGGGACAGGGCCGGTGGCCAGCGGTGGAGCACCTCAGGCGGCCGGGCTGGCCGCCGTGCACGGTGCCATGAAGTACCTCGGGGTTCCCTACCAGTGGGGGGGTGCCAGCAGTGCCGGCATGGACTGCTCCGGACTCACCATGGTCGCGTGGGCCCATGCCGGGGTCTCCATGGACCACTCGGCCGCCGACCAGTACGCCTCCTTCCCCCATGTCAGCCTGTTGTCCCTGGAGCCGGGAGATCTGATCTTCTATGACCTCGACGGCAGCGGCATCGACCACGTCGTGATGTATGTCGGGCCGGTGCTCGATGGGCAGCCCACCGAATACGGGTCCAGCACCATCATCCAGGCCGCCCACGCCGGGACCGTCGTCTCCTTCGACCCCATCTGGTACAGCGGGTTGGTCGGCGCCGCCCGCCCGTAACGTCCCTCCGTCCGCCTCACCGCCTCAGCATCCCCCGGAGCCGGACCCCACCCCGCGTTGTAGCATCGGCCTGGTGAGTTCGGACGCCCCCGACAGGTCGAGCACATCTGAGCGGGCGTCCCGTCGAAGCCGTTCCATCGAAGCCGACCTGGTCCACCGACCCGACCCGGGTGGGGCACCGTCCGCGGCTCGGGGCACCAATACGTTGGTGCCCTCCGCCCTTCCGGTCGTTGCCCCCCACGAGGAAATCCCCCCTCTGTCGGACCCCCGGCGATCGGACGTCGACGAGTGGGGGCGGTCCGAGCACATCCGTTCCATCACCCGCCGCCTCTACGACCCCATCTACAAGTACTGGTTCCGGGTGGAGTGGGAGGGCCTCGAGAAGATCCCGACCACCGGCGGGGCGTTGATGGTCGCCAACCATGCCGGCGCCATCCCCTCCGACGCACCGGCCATCATGCACGGTATCGAAAAGGAGCTGGGTCGCCCGGTCTACGGGATGGCCGACTACTTCTTCCGCACCGTCCCGGTAGTCGGCACCCTGTGGGCGCGGACCGGCGGTCTTCCCGCCCATCCGGACAACGCCTATCGACTACTGCACGATCAGGGGCAGTTGGCGCTGGTGTTTCCCGAGGGGACCAAGGGCCCCTCGAAGACGTACTCCGACCGCTACCGGTTGCGCCGGTTCGGCCGCGGGGGCTTCGTCGAGATCGCCATGCGCTCGGGCGTGCCGGTGATACCCATCGCGGTGGTGGGCGCCGAGGAGTCGATGCCGATCCTGTTCCGCATGAACGGGCTGGCCAAGACATTGAACCTGCCCTACTTCCCGGTGACCGCCAACGACTTCGTCTTCGGCCCGATCCTGGGCAAGGTGGCCTACTTCCCGGTCAAGATGAAATTCCGGGTGCTCGACCCGGTCACCTTTGACGTCGACCCCGGACTCGAGCGCTACTCGAAGAGCCGGGTCATGGACGAGGCCGAGCAGATCAGGGCCAAGTTGCAGGACACCATCCACGACATGTTGCGGGAGCGCCGCAGCGTCTGGTTCGGCTGAGGTGGGACGACGGGTACTCGTCACCGGTCTGGACACGTTCTGGGGGGGCCGTATGGCCCAGGCACTGGAGGCGGATCCGAGCGTGGAGATGATCCTCGGCCTCGGGACCGGCGAGCCTCGGGTCCCGCTCGAACGCACGGAGTTCGTCCGGGCCGACCAGACCTACTCCATCTTGAACCGCATCGTGAGGGTCACCCAGGTGGACACCATCGTCCACACCTTCCTCAAGACCAACTCGGTCGGCATATCCGGTCGGATGCTTCACGAGATCAACGTGATCGGAACCCTCAATCTGCTCGCCGCGGCCGGAGCCCCGGGGTCGTCGGTCCGACAGGTGGTGGTCAAATCGTCCACTCACATCTACGGCGCCTCCGAGAAGGACCCGACCTGGTTCAGAGAGGACACCCGCCGCAACGCGCCAGTTCGCACCCGGCTGGAGGGCTCGCTGATCGAAGTCGAGGCGCTGGTGCGCGACTTCATCGTGGACAACCCCCACTTGGTGGTTTCGGTCCTCCGGTTCGCCAACGTCCTGGGTACCGACATCGTGACCCCCATCAGCATCGGCCTGCGGCGCCGATTGCTCCCCTGCATCGCCGGATTCGACCCGCTCGTCCAGTTCGTCGAAGAGGACGACGTGGTCCGATCGCTGGAGTTCGTCACCCATCACCGGATCCCGGGAACCTTCAACGTTGCCGGAGCCGGCAAGCTGCCGTGGAGCGAAGTCGCCTCGATCGCCGGGGCCCGGCTGTTTCCACTGTCCCCGATCGGCACCCACTCGGCGGCCGCACCATTTCGTTGGGTGGGGCTGATCCAGGTCCCGGTGGAGATGGAGTCGGTGATGCGCTTCGGTCGAGGAGTGGATACCTCCCGCCTGGTCGACTCCGGGTTCACCTATCGATACACCAGTGCCGGAGCCGTGGAGAGCTTCACTCGAGCCAACAACCTCCGTCGATCCGTCGGGGGAAGCGATCCCGGTTATCGATACGAGCAGGATGTGGAGCAGTTCTTCCGACACTCGCCGGCGGTGGTCCGGGGCAGCGAGGGCTGACCGAGGCTGCGGATCGGCCCGGGACGTCCCGGCATCAAGGTTGGCGTCCGAAGGCGATCCGGAGCCAGGTGGCGCCGATCACCCGGGCATAGTGCAATCCGAAGATGACGTTCCCGCCCTTCTTGGACTTCCCCGACGCCCGCGGGTGCCAGACGGTCGGACGTTCCGCGATCCTCCAGCCGCGGTGGGCGGCGGTGATCACCACTTCGGCCGTCTGGTACTGGTCTTGGCGCAGGTACGGGGCGATGTCCCGGAGCAGGTCGCCGCGGAAGGCCCGGAACCCGTTCGAGGTGTCGGTCAGCCCCTCCCGGGTGATGGCATTCAGGAGCCGGGCGTACAGCCTCACACCGGCTTGCCGGAACCGGTCGGTGGTGTGGTCGACTCCCAACCGGCGCGAGGCGATGACGAAGTCGGCTTCGTCGGCCACCAGCGGTTCGACCAGATTGTTCAATTCCGCCGGATCGTTCTGCCCGTCGGCATCGAGGGTCACTACGAACCGGCCCCCGTGGGCCAGGGCCAACTCGTAGCCGAGCCGGAGGGCGGCACCCTGGCCGAGGTTCACCGGGAGCACACAGGTGAAGACCCCGAAGTCGATGGCCACCTGACGAGTACCGTCGCGTCCGCCGTCGACCACCACCAGGACGGAGACCTCGAGGTCGCCGGCCAGTGCCGGAACCTTCTTCAACACGTCGCCGAGGTTGGCTTCCTCCTCGTAGGCGGCGATCAGGACCACCACGGGTGCGAAGGTGGCCTCCGGGTGCCGCTTCTCGAAATCGGACCGGGCAGTGTCCAACGCCATTCGTCGGAGCTCGGATCGTCGACGGGCGCCGGCGTTGGCCCGCTCAACGTGGGTCATCAAATGGTTCTAGTCCTCCGCTGTCGCGCCGACTGAGGATGCCTCGCCAGGGAAGTTCACGGTGACGTCGAAATTCCTGTCGGTCGAGAGATGGCTGTTGGTGCTCCTCCACTCGACTCTCGATTGAATCACGCTGGGGTCGACATTCCCCTTGTGGCGTTCGGCCACATCCAGCATGTTCCGGATTACCGAGGGTTCCAGCAGATGGGGCACCAACCCAAGGTCGAGCAGCTTGGTGTGGGCCGCCCGGTAGTAGTGCTCCTCCTGTTCCACCCGCGGGTCCGAGGCGTGGTGGATGGTGGCCTCCCCCGAGTACTCCCCGGCCACCAGCTTCGCCATCTCGCCGACGGAGAAGGACTCGGTGAACTGGTTGAACACCCGGTACTCACCGGCTTCGGCCGGGTGGTCGAGGGCCAGCTCGACGCAGGCGAGGGTGTCGACGATGTTCAGTACCCCTCGAGTCTGCCCACCGCGGCCGTAGACGGTGAGGGGGTGGCCGGTGACCGCCTGCACGCAGAAGCGGTTGAGCACCGTCCCGAACACCCCGTCATAGTCGAACCGAGTGGCCAGTTCCGGATGGAGTCCTGTCTCCTCGGTCTGATGACCGTAGACGATTCCCTGATTGAGATCGGTCGCGCTCACGCCCCAGGTTCGACAGGCGAACATGATGTTGTGGCTGTCATGCACTTTGGACAGGTGGTAGAAGGAGCCCGGTTGCTTCGGGTAGGGCAGGACGTCGGTCCGCCCTCGGTGGGTGATCTCGATGAACCCCTCTTCGATGTCGATGTTGGGGGTCCCGTACTCCCCCATGGTTCCCAACTTGACCAGGTGGATGTTCCGGTCCTGCTCGGCGATGGCGTACAACAGGTTGAGGGTGCCCACTACGTTGTTGACCTGGGTGTAGACCGCGTGACCGCGATCGATCATCGAGTAGGGCGCCGAGCGCTGCTCGGCGAAGTGCACCACCGCGTCGGGCCGGAACGACGCCAGCGTGTCCGAGGCGAATGACGGGTCGGTCAGGTCACCGATGAAGGTGTCGATATCCAGGCCGGAGATGTCCTGCCAGCGGCGCACCCGCTGGTGGAGGTCGGCGATCGGGACCAGGCTGCCGACGCCCAGTTCGATGTCGTAGCGGCGCCGGGCAAAATTGTCGACGATGCCCACCTGATGACCCCGTCGGGACAGAAAGAGGGCCGTCGGCCAACCCAAATAGCCGTCACCTCCCAGGACCAGCACCTTCACGCGTTCGTTCTCCTCAGCAATTCGATTTCACCGCCCGTGCGATTCCCGCTAATCCGGCAAGTGTAACAACGAGTGTAACAAATGGACTTTGCCGGCCCTAAGAATGCTCCCGGGTGGTCCCGGCCGGTCCCGGTTCTGAGCAGAAACGGGCAGTTCTTGTGGGTGTTTGGCTGGTAGGAGCGACATTCTCAGGGTTTTCACAGAGTTCATTCAACGCTCACCGGATCGAAGAATCCCTCCACCCGCACAGGTTCCCCGTCTCCATCCTCGGTGGCCGGGAACTGGCTCAAGCGGGAGGGAAAGCTTCCGACGATCAGTCGCAGCCACACGCCGAAGGCCACCAGCACCACGATGAACGCCACCGAGATGGCCACGGTGCCGAAGGGCGGATGCCATTTCCCCCCGAAGGGGATGAAGGGCCCGCGCAACCCGACGGTGTACCGGCGCAACGCTTGGAAGAAGATGGCGAATTCGGCAATGACCAGCACCACCGGGATCACCGTCGCCACCCGGCGGTGCATCCGATCGGTGAGATAGCCATTGACCACTGCGCCCGCGGCCACCAGAGGTATCCCCGCGGCCAGGGGCAACGTGTACCGCCCTTGCCACACGTACCCCAGATTGTGGGCGTTTGCCGCTTCGAAGACGATGGGGATGACGACCGTCAGCACCACCAAGCCGACCAGCACCATCACATACGGCCTCCGCCCCAGGAACAGGCCGAGACCGAGCAGCATGAAGATGATGGCCATCCATCCGTAGTAGGTCACCGACGGGATGGGCACGTCGAGCCATCCGACCACCCCGATCATCTCCCGGACGAAGCCATCGGAGAATCCGATGCTGTTGGCGATCACGCTGGCGGCCGACGCGTGCTTCGGCGGCAGATGGTCGGTGGGCAACAGCGCGAGAGGGTCGTAGCGAATCAGCCACCAGGCGGTGAACGCGCAACTGAGCGCGAGCACCCCCGCCCACATCCTCGCCACCCGGTCTCGTGACAGTTCGACGAGTTGGCTCCTCCCGCCCAGCACGACCAGGGCGACGGCAATCAGAAACAGCCACAGCGGCGACAGCCCGCGTACCTGCACGAGTACCGCCGCGGAAATGCCGACCCGCGCCAACAGTCGCCGGTCGGCGACCACCGACTGTTCGGCCAACAATGCGATCCCCGAGGTCCACAAGCAGATCGCCGAGCTCGCCTCCAATCCGTTGGGGTTGATGGTTCCGGCCATGAACAGCACCATCGGCGTCATCGCCCCGGCCACCCCCCAGACCAGCAATCGACGCTTCTTGCAGGCCGCCGCCGACTCCAGCGCCGAGGCCAGGAAGAGCGCCGACAACATCCCGCTGACCAGCCGCATCAACCAGATGCCGGAATTCGACGACCACAGCAGGCTGGGAAGTCCGACAATGCCGTAATACAACGGCTCGTATCGACCCGCGGTGGTGGCGATCTTGACCTCCCGGGTCGACGCCCCCGGAGTCGGGGCACAGGAAGCCGGCACGTTGGGATGGGTCGCGTAGCAGCCCGGCAATGCCCCGAGCCCGGCGATGTTCTCGGGTACCCGCACGGTGATCTCCGACGACGGGCCCAGCTTGGTCGCCCTCGCCGGTGTGCCGTAGAACTCGCCGCGAGCCACCGCCGCGGCTTTGATGGTGTGGGCCGGCTCGTCGGGTGAGGCCATCAGTGGGGTGGCCAAGCTCCATGCCTCGATCAACAGGAGCAGGAGGGCAAAACTGATCGTCCACCGAAAGGCGCGGCGCGGACGGGGCGACGGGGTACTGAGTGACGCGCCGAGGACTGGCTGGTACTCCCGGGCCTGATCGGCATCCCGGGATCCCCCGAAGGCGAATGTCGGCCAGTGGCGACGAGACCAGTACCCCGGTCTCGGGGGCCCGAACACCGGCTCGAGGCCGGGCTCCAACTCCGGCTCCAACTCCGGCTCCAACTCGGGCTCCAACTCCAACTCCGGCTCCAACTCCGGCTCGAAGTCGGGTTCGAGGTCGGGCTCCAGGCCGGTCTCGACGTCGGCCGCCGGCTCTGCTTCCATCGGGACGACCGTCGCGGTCTCGAAGGCGGTGAGGTCGAGGTCGAGCACCGGGGCCGTCGTCGTCGCCACCGAGACGATGTCGGGAGTGGGCTCCGGATGTTCACCTTCCCGCGCATCGGGGCCCTCGTCCCCGACGGCGGTCGGCGCGCCGGGCGGCCGGGGTGGCGCGGAGGACAGGATCCCCATCTCCTGGGCCAACTTGGTGTTCTTCTCGTTCAGGCGCGCCTGGCCGAGGGACAGCTGGAAGGTGAAGGCGAACAGAAACAGCACCGCGATCAGCAGGATCAGATCTGGGGGATAGGCGATCCCGACGAAACGGGCGGCCCGGTCCAACAGGTGGAACGGCAGGGTGGCACTCAGAAACACCATGATCAAGCTGACGCCCAGCCACAGCATTCCGGTGTGCTCACTGAGCCGATGTTGGCGGATGGCGCGGACCGAGAGGGCGAGGAATCCGATGCTCACCACCAGAGACAAGGCGAAGAGCCTCATGCCACACTCCGGCGCCGGGCACCGTCGACAAGGAGGTCGACCACCACTCTGACCATGTAATACGCCGATCCGAGGCCGGCGATGCTTGACCTCCCGTGCCGGCGGGGTTCCATCTGCACCGGGACTTCCGCGACTGTCAATCCGGAGTGGCAGGCCAACACGATGGTCCCGACTTCGGGAAAGTCGGTGGGGTAGCTGGAAGCGAAGAGTTCAATCCCCCGGCGACCCACCGCCCGGAAGCCGGAGGTGGTGTCCGTGAACGATCCCCCGGTCTTCCAGCGAACCAGCATGGCCAGGATCCGCATCCCGAACCGCCGCCCGGTCGGAGAATCGAACGCCCCCCGGCCGAGCCACCGCGATCCGATGGTCAGATCCGCCGTCCCGTCGAACAACGGCCCCAGGAGGCGCGCAGCCTCGGCGGGGTCGTGTTGGCCGTCGCCGTCGATCTGCATGGCATATTCGAATCCGTGGCGCAGGGCGTATTGGTAGCCGGTCTGGACCGCTCCACCGATTCCCAGGTTGATGGGCAGCGACACCACCGCGGCGCCGGCCAGGTACGCCTGCATAGCGGTCTCATCGGTGGAGCCGTCATTCACCACCACCACGTGCGCATGCGGCAACGACGAGTAGATCATCTGCACGACGTCGAACACCGATCTGGCCTCGTTGAAGGCCGGGACCACGACACACAGGCGATGCTGCTTGCTCACCGGGTCGGCATCACCGCCGAGGGCATTCATCGCCGCCATGCCACTGAGGTACACCGGACCCGTACCGAGTCGAGCCGGGTCGTGCGGTGGGACCCCGGACGGTCGGCACCGACTCCCCCCTCCCGTGGCAACCGCATTGGGCGAGACTAGCCTTCCGGCGATTTGAGGACGCGTTTCTCGGGCCCCCGCCGGACCGGACGACCCGGCCGGCAGGATGGCCCCTCGAAAAGGAGTTCCCTGAGCCGGTCAGGCCCGTTTGAGCCAGGTGGTGAGAAACTCGGTCCGCCGGTCGGCCCACTCCTCGGCGGTGATGGCGTACCGGATGTGGTCCTCCCACTCCCCGTTGATCTCGAGATAGCCGAGAGCCACGCCCTCAACCCGAAGTCCCAGCTTCTCGACCACCCGCCGGCTCGACTGGTTGCGGGGGATGATCGCCACTTCGATCCGATGAAGGCCGAGGGACTCGAACGCATACTGCAGCGCGACGACCACTGCCTCGGGGATCAGCCCCAGGCCGGCTAGGTCCTGGTCGATCCAGTAGCCGACCGAGCCGTTCTGGAACGGGCCCCGCTGGATGGAGGAGAGGGTGATCTCCCCGGCGAACCGCCCCTCGACGAAGATGCCGAAGCCGTATCCGGTTCCCAACTGGCGCTCCCGCTCACGCATCAGGCAGCGGCTGGCGAAGCTGGCCGCGTCCTCCGGCGCCAGGGGGGCGCCCTTGGGCCGCGGCTCCCAGGGGATCAGCCACGACCGGCACCGGTCCCGCACCTCGTACCAGTCCTCATAGTCCTTCTCGACGAGGGTGGCCAGCCGAACCCTCCACCCCGGAAGTTCGAGGGATCGCACCGGTTGTGCGGATGCGCGTGGGCTCACCGTACTGCCTTCCTGAACCCGGCGACGAACCCGGCGACCGACCCCGACACCCGACCACTCGCCCCGGTCATCGCCGCTCCGCCAAAAGCGGGGAGGGCATCCGGGGACACTTCAGTCCGTGCTCAAACAACACCACGGGCGCATCGTAGGCCGATACGCTGTGGCCCACGCCAAACCCGGTAGCGACAATCGTCGCCCGGGGCCATCGGAGATCAACACACGGCATGCCTGCAGAGAACACGACTCCGGTACTCGGCTCTGCTCGGTTGTGGCTCATCCGACAGGTCAATCGGAGATCGCACGAGATCTTCCCTCTTGTCTGCATCTTGGTCGCGGTCCTGCTCGCCAATCTTCCCGGCCTGCTGCATCTGGTCACCAGCAACCCCCAGGCCGTCGATGCCTATCTGGGCCCGGGCAAGAGCGCCTGGTTGCCCGGCCGGCCCTACATCGACCCCAACTCGGCCTTCACCACCCAGGCGCTGGGCCACCTGGCCACCCTGGACTGGCTGCACGGTCACATCCCGTGGTGGAACCCGTACGAAGGAATCGGGTCGCCGCTGGCCGGCGAGATGCAGAGCGGCGCGTTCTTCCTGCCCACCTTCCTGTTGTTGTTCCACCAGGGGATGCTGTACCTTCAGATCTTCCTCGAAACCGCCACCGGGTGGGCGACCTACCTGCTGGTCCGAAGACTGGGTGTCGGGCGCACGTTCTCGATTGCCGGGGGGGTCGCCTTCGGCCTGTGCGGATCGTACGCATGGCTGACCCACGCGCCGGTCCGGCCCATCCTCCTGCTTCCGCTGTCCTTGTTGGGCGTCGAACGGGCGTTGACCGCGGCCCGGGAAGGGCGGCCGGGTGGCTGGCGGCTGCTCGGCGTCGCCCTGGCCGTCTCGATCTTGGCTGGCTTCCCCGAGACCACCTTCATCGACGGGATCTTCGTGGCCTGGTGGGCGGTGATCCGGATGTCCGGCCCCGGACGGGACTGCTGGCGGCCGATGGTGGCCAAGCTCGGCGCCGGCCTGGCGGTCGGGATCGCCTTGGCCGCGCCCCTGCTGGTGGCCTTCCTCACCTTCTTGCCCCACGCCAACCTCGGCGGCCACGGTCCCGTCGAAGCTCACGCCGCCCTCCCCCCGGCTGGGCTCTCCCAACTCGTCCTTCCCTATTCGTTGGGACCGATCTTCGGCTTTCGGGGCGCCGGGGTCACCGCGGGAAACGTCGACGGCATCACCGCACTGTGGGGAAGCGTCGGCGGCTACCTCACGGTGACCCTGATTGCCGCCGGGCTGGTGGGCCTGGTCGGCCGGCGAAACCGGAGACTCAGGGTCGGGCTCGGCCTCTGGGTGCTGCTCTGCCTCCTCCGCACCTTCGGCTTTGCTCCGGTGGTGTACCTGATGGCGGCAGTGCCGGGGATCAACTCCACGGCCTTCTATCGCTACGCGGACGCATCCTGGCAGCTGGCCATCGTCATACTGGCCGTGTTGGGCATGGACGACATCGCTCGGCGCCTCACCCCGCGCCGGGTGTTGGTGAGGAGCGCGCTGGTCACCGCCGGGCTGGCGGCGTGGGCCGGGGTGGCGGCGTGGTCGGTGATGGCCGGGGCCACGACCGCCACCACCGGTCACCACGGGAGCGGCGATCCGTACGTCGTCGCCAGTTGGGCTCTGGCCGGGGTGGTCCTGGTCGCGCTCCTGATCGGCGGCTGGCGGTCGGCCCGCAATTCCGGCTCCGACTTGAACCGGCGGACACGGCAGATCAAACGCCGGGGCCGCATCCTGGCCGCCGCCGCCATCTGCGCGGAGTCCACCCTGTTGCTCGGCTTCACCTATGCCTCGGCACCTCAGCCGTCACCGCTGCAACTGGGCTCGGTGGCCTGGTTGCAAGGCCATCTGGGCACCTACCGGTTCGCAACCCTGGGCCCGATCCAGCCCAACTACGGCTCCTACTTCGGTATCGCCCAGGCCAACACCACCGACTTGCCCATTAGCAGCGACTGGGTCATCTACGTCAACTCCCAGCTGGACACCAATTCCCCCACCCTTATCTTCACCGGCGCCGCCACCGTCGATGCCCAGGCGGAGGCACCGGCGGATGAATTCACTGCACACCTGGCCAACTTCGAGGCGATCGGCGTGCGCTACATCGTCACCAATGCCAACGGCCTGGATGTCGTGGGCTCGCGATTCCCGACGCCGGGCACCCCGCCCTGGCCCGCCGGTCCCCGGGTTGTCTACCGGGACAGCTTTGCCGAGATCTGGCAGCTGCCCGCCCCGGCGCCGGTGTTCTCCCTCCTGCCGGCGTCACCCAAGAATTCGGTGGACACCAACTTCGTGGGCGCCGGCTGTTCGGTCACCGCTCGCGGCTGGGATCAGGCCACGGTGACCTGCACCCGTCCTTCCGTGCTCCTCAGACAGGTCGAGGACATCCCTGGGTGGTCGGCGACTGTCAACGGCAACCCCGTCGCCGTACAGAAGGTTCCGTTCGGGCCCCGCGGGCTCTTCCAGGAACTGCCGGTGCCGGCCGGTACCTCGACGGTGCAGTTCGACTTCCTGCCCCCGTACGAGTTCCCCGCTTTCGTCGCGGTTGTCCTCGCCCTGATCGCCATCCTCGGATCTTTCTTGGTCACCTCCGGACGTCTCCCCCGCCATCGCCCGCGACTCGCCGGACCGGAGGGACAGGCGTTGAGATCGCCACGGAGCCGTCCGGCGACCGCACCCCCGAGGCATCGGGCCAGCGGGCCTCCCCGGCGGTGGGCGACCCGGCCACCGAGGCATCGGGCCCGCCGGCGACCGAAGCGGGGTGTCGCATCCCCACCGGTCGACACCGGAGTCGACACCGGCACAGCCACCGGCACCGCACGAGCCATCGGGCCTGGGGGGACCGGGGAGTGACCTCGTCATCGGCGGCGTCGACGATGGCCGAACCAGCCGATCATCGAGGTCCCGATCCAGGGGGTGCCACTCAGGACGGGTCGGGCACTGTCTCCATCAGTCCGCCCACCAAGGCCAGCCATGCGTCGTCTTCATCGGGCGGTCGCAACGGGCAGAAGGACTCGAGCCGGCCGAGGTTGCGGTTGTAGAACGGATCGTCGGTCCGCAGGACCTCGAGCCAGCGGGCCAAGAACTGTTGGTAGTCGTGCTGATAGCCGGAGAGCCCGCGGCTGACCGATTCGTAGTGGATCAACGTGGCGTGGGGCGTGTAGAGGATCCGGTACCCCGCCTGCCGCATCCGGATACAGAAGTCGACGTCATTGAAGCCGACGGCATAGGACTCGTCGAAACCATGGAGTTCCTCGAACACTTCCCGGCGAACCAGCATGCAGGCCGCCGTCACCGCGCTGTACTCCTTGACGATGAGATCCCAACCGAAGTACCCCATCTCACCTTTGGGCATGCCCGCGAACAGATGCCCGGCGACGCCCCCCAATCCGAGCACCACCCCGGCGTGCTGCACACTTCCATCCGGATAGAGCAGGCGGGCGCCCACCGCACCGACGTCGGGCCGCTGGCCCAACTCGACCAGCGCATGCAGCCAACCCTCCGAGGACGCCTCGATGTCGTTGTTGAGGAACAGCAACATGTCCGTGTCGCAGGTCTTGGCGGCGAAGTTGTTGATGGCTGACCAATTGAAGGGGCCGGGGTACTCGAGCACCCGGGTGGCAGGCCGCACCTCCAGCTGTTGACGGAGGGCTTGCGTCTCCGGCTCCGTGCTGCCGTTGTCGATGAGCACGACTTCGCTGATCGGGTAGCCGGGCGCCCTGTCCAAGGAGGCCAGGCAGGCCACCGTCAGGGCCGCCTGGTCCCGGAAGGGCATGATGATGCTGACGGTGGGCGATCCATCGATGCGACGTCGCACGTGGTACGCGCCCTGGAAGGGCCCGCCGTCGACCGCGCCGTTGATGCCCTGGCGCAGAACCGCGTCCTCGACCGCCCGCCGGCTGGCCAGGTGCGCCCACGGCTTGGCCTCGGAGTCGCCGGCCGCCGAGCCCGCCACCACCCGCCAGTGGTAGAGGACTCTCGGAATGTGCACGATCCGGCGGGCCTGCTCGGTGGCCCGCAACATCACGTCGTAGTCCTGGCTGCCATCGAACTCGGGTCGGAAGCCGCCGATCCGCTGGATCAGGTCGTGCCGGATGGCGGTGACGTGCCCGAGGTAGGGGAACGACAACAGCATGTCGGGGTCCCAATCCGGTTTGAAATGCGGCTGGCAGGGGCGGTCCAGCTCGTCGAGCTTGTCCTCGTCGGTGTAGATGACGTCAACGTCCGCCTCGGCCAGCACCACCGCGGCGATCTCGGCCAACGCCTCGGGGTCGAGCACGTCGTCATGGTCGAGGAGGACGATGAACTCCCCGGTCGCCGCGGCCAGCGCCTTGTTGGTGGCCCGGGAGATGCCCCCGTTCTGGTCGAGGGCCATCACCCGGATACGGGGGTCCCCGGCCGCCATCTCCTTCATGGCCGCGGTCAGCTCCGGATCTCCGGAACCGTCATCGCAGAGACAGAGTTCCCAGTTCTGGTAGGTCTGGCTGATCACCGACTGGACCGCCTCCCGGAAGTACCAGAGCGAGGGTCGGTAGACGGGGACCACCAGGCTCAGCCGCGGCCCATCGGTGGGAAGGTGGCGGAGGTCGATGCTCTCGGCCCGCCGCAGATTGTGAAGGTGGATCCAGTGCCAGTACGCCGGGGGGAACAGAGCGGCATGGAGGCCCCAGGGCTCTGCGGCCCTGGCCACCGCATCGGGAAGGGGCGACGATTCGGCGTACTTGTCGGACATCCACCCCAGCGCAGCCACGGTCTCACCATCCACCGACGTCGATTCTGACACGTGGGTCTGGGATCGGTGACGGTCGGGAGTCGACATGGCAATGGTTGGGCTCACCAGGAACGGAATCGAATCGCGGGTCGGGCGCTCCCCGGCCGCCCTCCCGGGTCGGCAGCGTTGCGATGCGCCAACGGTGTTTCCCGGACCGGACCGGACCGACGGATCAGGCTACCACGGGGCCCCCGGCGCCCAGGGCTCCAACCCGGCCGATAGCGGCTCCCACCAGCCCCACCTGGGCGTTCCCGGCACCGTCGTTCGACCTCGGGTATCAGCAGGGTAGACGGCCAAATACGGGTACAATCCGCGGGTCGATCGGGTGGCGAGGGCGCACGTCGTCCCGCGGGTCCACCGGCGGCGGACTGCGACGAAACCCGAGCGCCCGGTGAAGACCACGCGTGTTGGCCAAGAAAGGAGGATTGCATCGTGGGAAAGCCTGGGCTCGACCCGAAAGAGTTTCTCGAGCATCTGAAGGAAGAACACCAGGTGCTCCGGTGGGAGCCGCTGCCCCCGAATCAGCCGAATCCCTCCTCCGGCGGCGAGCAGTCCCGCAGCGGAGGCTCCCTCGACTACCTCCACAAGCACTGGGCACTCCCCGACTCGTTCCGTCCCGAGGATGCCGGCGGTGGTCCCAAGGGCCGCCTGGTCTCACTGTTCGGCCGCCTCACCTATCGGGTCCTGGGGCGGTACTTCCGGGAGGAACGGGAGCTCCTGGGCCATGTGGTCCGCATCAGTGAAGCCCTCGAACGGCGGTGTGACGCGCTGACCCTGCGAGTCCAGGAGATGAACCTCGAGATGGTGCGGCGCCAAGTCGCCGAAGCCGAGAATCAGGCCATCCTGGCCGCGTGGCTCCACGCCGAATCACCCCGCACGACCGGCGGGGTCACCTCGATCTCCTCCACCCTCACCCAGCGCAACAAGGCGGCAGCGGCTGCACTGTCTGCCGCGGCGGCCAAAGAGGGCGCCGACCGCGCCCGATGACGTCTGACCCGTCGTCTCAGCGCACCTGGCGGGGCCGGAACGGCAACCGGACGACGGCGTGAGCGACCGACCGCTGATCGCCGTCCTCACCACCCGCTGGGAATCGAAGACCGAGGAGGGTTGGGCGACCCGCCAGGTGGCCGGCGCCCTGGCATGCGCCGCCGACGTCCACGTGATCACGCCTCAGGGCGTCACGCCCGTCCAACGCACCGACAGCGTGTTCACGGTGCACGAAATGGCCACACCCAGTGCCGCCGCCGCCGAGATCCGACGGGACCTTCTCATCGAGGCCATCTCCGAGACGGGGTCAGGGGTCGCCGGACCACTGCTGCCGGAGTTCGGCCGCCTGCTCGACCGGGACCTGCTGGATTGCTGGGCCGGTGCATCGGACCTCATCTCCGGGCTCCATCCCGACATGGTGGTCATCGCCGGGCATCAACTGGTGGGGGCCATCGATGCCGTCGACCGGGTCGCTCCTGAGCTGCCGGTGGTGCTGCTGGCCCTCGGCTCCGATCTGGACAGCCTGTCCTTCCCCCACTTCGATCGCGTCTTCGATCGCGCCCAAGCGGTACTCGCCATCACCGAGACCGAGCGGCTCGCCATCATCGAGCATCACGGGGTCGCCGATCGGGTGCACCGGATCGGAGCCCCGCTGGCCGCCAATCCGAGCGCCCTCAACGAACCCAACACCTGGGTCGGAAAGACCGACTACGTCTTCGTGATCACCGGCGCCAAGACCCACGCCGACGAGGAAGCCGTCGCCCTCGCCCGGTTGGTCCGGTTGCGGTTCCCCGAGAACCCGGTGGCCATCTCCGCCACCGACGCCCTGAGCGTCTGGCATCAGGGCCGATTGGGCGAAGGGTGGCCGGTGGAACGCTCCAGCGACCTCTCCCGCCTGATGGCCTGGGCGCGGGTCGTCGTCGATCTCCGGCCCGGCCCCCTGTTCGGCCGGCGCGGCGTGGACTCCCTCCTCTACGGCACCCCGATCATCGTCCCCGGCAACTCCCGGGCCCGGGAGCACGCCGAGCTGGGTGGCGGCGGCCTGTGGTTCGACACCCCCGGGGAGCTCGCCTGGTGCGTCGAGGCCATGCTGGATCCGGAGGTCCGGGCCATCTTCAGTGCCCAGGGCCAGGCCTACGCCGAAGCGGCCTACGGATCGACCGATGACTTCATCCAGCGTGTGCTGATTGCCGCCGGCGACGCCCGTACCGGCGACGGGGTGGACGGCGTCGGGAAGGCGTGGCGCCTCGATGGGAAAGCCGGCATCTCCGGAGCGGACGCCAGTGCCGCCAGCCTCTCCATCACCGCCTGAGAACATCTCCCGGAGGAGCGCTCGGGCTCAGCTGCCCAGAAGGCCCGCGGCCATGCCGTCGAGGATGTCGGCTTCCGACACCAGGCATTCGTGCATCTTGAAGCGTTCCATGACCAGGTGCAGGATCATGGCGCCGCCGACGATGACGTCCTCCCGACCCTTGACCATGCCGGCCCGGGCCAGTCGGTCGGCACGATCCTCGGAGGCGAGCGTCCGGTACCAGAACGACACCTGGTCGGCGGTCAGGAACGAGTGGTGCACCCGGTCCCGGTCGTAACTCTCGAGCCCCTGAGCCAGCGACGAGAGGGTGCTCACGGTGCCGGCCAGGCCGACCAGCCGGTGCGCTTCCAGGAGGCGGGGGTGGGACTCGATGGCCGCCTCCAAGGTCTCCTTCACCATGGCCTCGGCTGCCCCCAACTCCTCGGGGCGCGGCGGGTCAGAGCGCAGGTAGCGCTCGGACACCCGGACGCAACCCATCTGCATCGAGCTGACGTCCAGGTCACCATGGCCGGGGCCCGACCCGGTCATCAGCTCCGTCGAGCCTCCCCCGATGTCGACCACCAGAAACGGCCCATCGCCGGAGTCGAGGTCGGCGACCGCCCCGGCCATCGACAGGGCGCCCTCCTCCATGCCGGTCAAGAGCTCGGGGGTGACCCCGGTCGCCTGGTCGGCGGCCGCCAGGAAGGCCGAGCCGTTGGACGCATCGCGAGCCGCGGATGTGGCCACCATGCGGGCCCGCACCACCCCCAGACGGGTCATCACCTCTCGGTACTCGGCCAGTACCGCCACACAGCGGTCGATGGCTTCGATCGACAACTTGCCGGTGCCGTCGACCCCTTCCCCCAATCGGGTGATCCGCATCAACCGCTCCAGCGGGCGACCGTGGACGTCGACGACCAACAAACGGGTCGAGTTGGTACCGCAGTCGATCGCCGCCACCGGCCCACCGAAGTTCACCCGGCCTTGCTACCACGCGTTCAGGACGGGTGGAGACCGATGCGCAATGCCGTCCATTCCCCGACCGGGTCGTCGGCCCCGGTCAGCCACCACGCCAGGTGGGCATGGAGGCACTTGACCCCCTCCCGGGTACCACCGACTCCTCCCGAGGGTCTCGGGCCTTGGTGGTCTTCGGGGATCAGCGCGTCCCGCTCGGCTGCATAGCGAGCGTGGGCGTCGGCCAGTTCAGCGGCAGGAATGGCGGCTTCGGCCGCCCGGACCCCACCCGACGACTCGATGTTGCTGACGGCCTCCCGCAGCGCCGGGTCCACCAACCAGTACCGGGTGGGCATCGGCGTGCCGTCGCGCAGGAACGGCGCGTTGGCGATGACCGCCGGCACTCGGTCTGCCGTCCGGACGACCACTTCGAAGGCACCGGCCGGGGGTCGGCCGAGCAGTTCGGCGACCAGGGCGTCATCGTCGACGTCCGGGGTGTTCGGCGGGCCACCCTCGTCAGGTCGGGCGCTGATCGGGTCGCCGGGCGACGCCGAACTCATCTCCAGAATTCGAGGGTGGTGGTCACCCGATGCCAAAAACCGCCGGCGCCGGCGCCGCCGGAGGCTCCGCTTGACGACCCGGCCGCCGGGGTCGCCGGAGTTGATCCCGAGGCCCCTCCCGATGATGTACCTCCGGTACCCGGTGTCCCCCCGGCCGGGAGGCCAGGATCGGGCGACATGTTCGGGGCATCGGCCGGAGACACCAGTGGTTGGCTGCCCGGGTCGCCGGTGGTGGCGCTGCCGACCGCGGTCGCGGACTGCCCGGTGGGAGGCAACACATTGAAGAGGGTCGCGCCGGGCAGCACCAGTTGGTAATACTGGCGGGCGAAGCGCTGGATTTCGGCCTTCGAGGTCAGCTGCTGTTGTTGTTCGGCCAGCAGTTGGTTCTGGTGCTGCAGCTTCTGCAACTGAGCACCGGACGAAGCCAACTGCTGATGTTGCCGCAGGAGCGCGGCGGCGGGAAAGCTGGTTCCGACGATCACCAGGGCGATCACCGCGGCAATCGCGATGGGCAGGCGGCGGGCATTGGGCCGGGACCGCGGGCCCGCGTTCGGGGAGCGCGCCGGTACGCTCGGTCGGCTGGATGCTCGTCGTTGGCCGGCTGCCTTCGGCCGGCTCGGCGCCTTCCGATTGCCAGCCGCCGGCCGGGCCCGAGAGGCGGTCCGCTTGCCCGCCGCGGTGGTGGATGGTCTGGCCGGCCGACGCCGGGCGGACGTCGCTCGACCCGATGGCGCGGACCTCGAACCACGGCTCGCGGTCATTGAGGGCTTCTTGGTCCGAGCGTGAGCACGGGTGCTCACCGCGGGGTTCCCCCCGACGCCAACGCGTCACCTCCCCGGAACGCCGCCGTCTCCCCCAGCATCCCTTCGATCCGGAGGAGCTGGTTGTACTTGGCCACCCGGTCGGAACGGGCCGGGGCTCCGGTCTTGATCTGCCCGCAGTTGGTGGCCACCGCCAAATCGGCAATGGTGGCGTCCTCCGTCTCCCCCGACCGGTGCGACACCACGCAGGAATACGCGGCCCGGGTGGCCATCGACATGGTCCCCAGGGTCTCGGTCAACGTGCCGATCTGGTTGGGCTTGATCAGCACCGCATTGGCCACGCCGGCCTCGATGCCCCGGCCGAGTCGCTCCTGGTTGGTCACGAACACGTCGTCACCCACCAGCTGGACCCCGTCACCGACGGCGGAGGTGAGCGCCGCCCATCCGTCCCAGTCGTCCTCGGCCATGCCGTCTTCGAGCGACACGATCGGATAGCGGCCAAGCAGATCCACCCAGTACGCCACCAACTCGTCGGACGACAGGCTCCGACCCTCGCCGGCCAGGACGTAGGCGCCATCCTGGTAGATCTCGCTGGTGGCCGGGTCCATGGCGATGGCGATGTCGGTCCCGGGCGAGCGCCCCGTTCGCTCGATGCCCTCCAGCAACACCTGGACCGCTTCTTCGTTCGAACCCAGGTTGGGCGCGAACCCGCCCTCGTCGCCGACGGCGGTGGAATGGCCCCGCTCCTTCAACACCCCGGCCAGCGCGTGGTAGGTCTCTACCCCCCACCGGAGCGCCTCGGAGAAGGAAGCCGCCCCGACCGGCATGATCATGAACTCCTGGAAATCGATCGAGTTGTCGGCGTGGACCCCGCCATTGACCACGTTCATCATCGGTACCGGCAGCACATGACCGTCGGCGCCGCCCACATACCGGAACAAGGGAAGCCCAAGCTCGTCGGCCGCGGCCTTGGCGGTCGCCAGCGATACCCCGAGGATGGCGTTGGCCCCCAACCGGGTCTTGTTGGGGGTCCCGTCGGCGTCGATGAGGGCCAGATCGATCCCGCGCTGGTCGAGCGCGTCGGCACCCTCGAGGAAGTCGGCGATCTCACCGTTGACGTTGGCCACGGCCCTGGTGACGCCCTTGCCGCGATAGCGGTCGCCACCGTCGCGCAGCTCGGCCGCCTCGAAGGTGCCGGTGGACGCCCCCGAGGGCACGATGGCGCGCCCGGTGGCCCCCGAGTCGAGGAGCACGTCGACCTCAACCGTGGGATTGCCTCGGGAGTCCAGAACCTCCCGACCGATGACCTGTTCGATGCTGCTCACTGTGCCCTGTTACTCCTGTTGCTGGTGTGAGAAAAGTTATCACTGATACCTCTCTCGACCAGGGCATTCGGTCCGACCTGGCGGTTAGCGCGCTCCGGTCCCCGACGCTTGGGAGTGCCGCGTCTACCCCAGGGCGTCCACCGAGGCCCGGAACGCCGCCGCCCTGGCCCGCAACGCGCTCTCCGGATCCACCCCCATGGCCCTCGCCAGGTTGACCAAGGAGAACAGAAGGTCTCCAATCTGGTCGCCGGCATCGCCGCCGCGGTTGTCGCTGTCGGTGGCGCCCGTTGCCAGCCGGGCGGCCGCCTCGGCCAGATCACCCGCTTCCTCGCGGCGTCCGGGAAGCTCCATCCCCAGCGCCACTCCCTTGCGCTGCAACTTGGCCATCAGGGCCAAGGCGGGCATCGCGGTGGGAATGCCCTCGGTGATGCTGGTCCGGTTCTTCTCCGCCTTCTTCAGGGTCTCCCAGTTGGAGGCAATTTGATCCTTGGTGGCACCGGTGAGGCCACCGAAGACGTGCGGGTGGCGTGACACCAACTTGTCGTGCACGCCCCGGGCCACATCCGCCAGCGTGAACCGACCGGACTCCGCCGCCAACGCCGCGTGGAAGTAGACCTGAAACAGGAGGTCGCCGAGCTCCTCTTCGAGATGGGACACGGCTTGCTCCACGGCCTCGGGAGCAACCTCAGCACCGCCGGCAATGCCGGCTCCGGCATCGAGTGTGGCGTCAACCGCCGCCAGGTTGTCGATGGCTTCGAGCACCTCGTAGGACTCCTCCAGCAGGTGCGGGGCCAGGGAGCCATGGGTCTGCTCCCGGTCCCACGGGCACCGTTCCCGAAGCGTGTGCACCAGCTCGTCGAGTCGCATCAGCTCGCTCGCGACCGGCGGACCCAGTGTGCCGATCCACAACGAGGTGAGATGGTCGGGCTCGAACGAGCGATCGAGCTCATCCCACCCGACTTCCCACACCCGCTCGTCCTCCAGGCCGAGGTGGTACAGCACCATGACCTGGGTCCTCGGCGGCGGGTCCACCGACAGCTTGATCTCGGACAGGAGTGACGGCGACCAGCACTGGGCCACCAGCAACGGGCCCCGTTCCCCGGCCGCCGACGAGGCGAACGACTCGGCGTCGATGATCCGCACCCCGGAGGCGACCGGATCGATCCCCAGTCGGGCAAAGGCAACGTCGAGGAACGACAACGCCGGGTGCACCACGACGGTCACCTGACCCGAAGTCACCGCGGGGTCGTCCCGGAGCAGGACCACCGTCCGCTCCGCCACCGTCGGCGAGCCGGGAACCGCGTAGACGACCGACCCATGGCGCCGCGCCGACGCGACCAGGTCGGCGACGATCGACCCGTAGACGGCATCGAAGGTGGGCTCCGTCTCGTAGTGGCCGTCGAACGACGGGGCCGCGGGGAAGGCGGAGGCCGCCGGGTGTCGGGAGGTCCGCAGGAACACGCTGCGCGCCCCGCTGATCAACTTCAGGGTTTCATCGGTGATCAATTCGGGTCCGGCCGGGCCCAACCCGACGACGTCGATACGGGGCGAGTACACCGATCCGGCTGTCTCGGCACGGGTCAGGTCGCTCACGACGGGAACCCGGTCAGGAGATCAGCCGCCAACGGTGGTCGTGGTGGTCGAAGCTCCGGCGGCGGCGGCATTGGTCGTGGTGGTCGTCGTCCCGGCCGGGTTGGTGGTCGTCGTGGTGCTCGGCGCCGGGGTGGGTGACGGTTTCGGAAGCGGGCCCTGGGTGTTGCCGGAGACGGCGGACAACAGGTACTGGGCCGGTGGTGCCACCGGTGCCACCACCCCCTGGTTCTTCCATTTTCCGTACTGCGGATCGACCGAGACCGCGGACTGTCGGGCGAACGCCCGGATCTCCGTGGCGATCCGATTGCCGTTGGCCGTTGACTGCAGGAGTTGCTGGACCACCCCCGACCGGACCTGGGAGAGGGGTGCCACCGTTTGGCTGGTCACCTCATAGATCTCCCAGGCTCCGCTACTCGGATCCTGCATCGGCCCGATCGGGGAGGACAGCGGCGCGGTCTGGATCTGGAGCGCCTGCAACACCTGGGACTCGGTGAAGGTGCATCCCAGGGATCCGCCGCCGGGAGCGGTCTGGGTGTCGAGCGAATCGGCCTTGGCCACGTCGCCGAACGCCGCCCCCGCCTTGAGTTGGGCGACGTACTGGTTGGCCAGGTCCTGCGAACTGGTCACGATCCAGCTGACGCAATCGGTGGTGAAGAGGGACTGGTTGGCGGCGTAATAGGCGGAGATGGCGGCGTTGGTGATGTTGGCCCCGTCGGCCAGCAGTTTCTCGTCGACCGCGTTGTTGGCAATGAGGGCGTTGCGGAATGACGCCGGCAGGGCCGACAGCACCTGGGTCCCGGTCAGGGCCTGACCGCTGGTGGCCACGCAGTAGGTACCGGTTCCGGCCTGGCTCGCCTGTTGGGCGGCGGCACCGATCTCGCCGCTCAGCGAGGCCACGAAGTTCTGTTGGGCGGTCTGCAGATCGGAAGCGGAGATCTTCAGCCCCTTGGAGGCGGCCAGCTGGGAGGCCAGCTCGTTGCCGACCGAGTTCTCCAGGATCGAGTCGGCAAAGGCCATGTCATAGGTTCCCGGTCCACCGGCACCCGTCGTCAGGAACGGGGTGATCTGACCGGTCTCGGCGGTCAGCAGACAGCGGCCGGCCTGGGTGGAATCGAACGTCCGGAGTTGGTCGTTGAGGGAGCTCATCGAGAGGGTCGTCCCATTCACGGTGGCGGCCGGTGGTGTCACGTTGCACGCGCTGGTCAACAGCCCTCCCCCGAGCACGACGACGGACAGAGTCAACAGGGTGAGGAGGCGCTTCACGGCGGCGATGCTACCGGCTGGTCGCCAGGGCAGGAATATCGCCATCCGTCGTACCAGCACCGACGTCCCCGCCCGGCGGGTCCGGCGGCGGGACCAGCTCGCGCAGCAGGTCGACCACCACCGGGGCGTAGTCGTTCCCCGACCCCGGTGGTGGCAGCGGGGCCACCAGACGATGGAAGTCGGCCTGGTAGGTCGCCCCCGGCGCCAAGCGCCGCAGCCGCACCTCGGCCGACGCCGGGAGGGTCACCGGTGACACCTTGATCGACGCCCGGCTGGCGCCCGCGCCCCCCATCCCGCCCAGGTTCCGCGGGACGGTGACGGTCAGCTCGGTGATGCCCAGCCGGAGGCATTCCACCCGGAGGCGGGCCACATCGAGCAGCGCGGCGGCGGGAGCCGGCAGCGGCCCGAACCGGTCCTCCCACTCGGCGGCTACGTCGGCGACGTCGGCTTCGGTGCGGAGGGCGGTGATCCGGCGGTAGGCCTCGAGCCTGACGTCCTCGGCCTCGACGTAGTCGGGCGGAAGGTGGGCGGCATCGGGCAGGTCGATCTTGAGGTCCACCGGCTGGGGCCGGGCCTCGCCCTTCAGTTCCGCCACCGCTTCGGACACCATCTGGACGTAGAGGTCGTAGCCGATGGCGGCGATATGGCCCGACTGGTCCCGGCCGAGGAGGTTCCCGGCCCCCCGGATCTGTAGGTCCCGCAACGCAATTCTGAACCCCGAACCCAACTCGGTGTGGTCGCCGATGGTCCGCAGCCGCTCGTAGGCCTGTTCGGACAGCACCTTGTCGGTGGGGTGGAAGAGATAGGCATACGCCCGGGAACCGGCCCGGCCGACCCGCCCCCGGAGCTGGTGGAGCTGACCGAGCCCCAGCAGGTCGGCGCGATCCACCACCAGGGTGTTGACGCTGGGCATGTCGATCCCCGACTCGATGATGGTGGTGCACACCAGCACGTCGTAGGCGCCCTCCCAGAAGTCGAGCACCACCTGCTCCAGTGAGCCCTCGTCCATCTGACCGTGGGCGACCGCCACCCGCGCCTCGGGTGCCATCCGGCGAACCCGGTCGGCCACCGCGTCGATATCCTGCACGCGGTTGTGCACGTAGAAGACCTGCCCCTCGCGGAGGAGCTCCCGCCGGATGGCCTCGGAGGCGGCGGCTTCCTCGTACTCGCCCACATGGGTGAGGATCGGTCGGCGGGCGGCCGGCGGCGTGTTCACCATCGACAGGTCGCGGATCCCGGTCAACGCCATCTCCAGGGTCCGGGGGATGGGGCTGGCGGTGAGGGTGAGGACGTCCACCCCGTCGGAGATGGCCTTGATCGCCTCCTTGTGGGAGACGCCGAACCGCTGCTCCTCGTCCACCACCAGCAGGCCCAGCTTCTTGAAGGTGACGTCGCCCCCCAACAGCCGGTGGGTGCCCACCACCACATCGACCGAGCCGTCGGCCAACCCGGCCAGCACCTCCCGGGCCTGGGCGTTGGTCAGGAACCGGCTGAGCATCTCCACCTTGATGGGGAATTGGGCGAACCGGTCGGCGAAGGTCTGGAAGTGCTGGCTGGCCAGCAGGGTGGTCGGGACCAGCACTGCGGACTGGAAGCCGTCCTGGGCGGCCTTGAACACCGCCCGGAGGGCCACCTCCGTCTTGCCGAACCCGACGTCGCCGCACACCAGCCGATCCATCGGCTGGAGGCGCTCCATATCCGCTTTGGTCTCCTCGATGGCCCGGAGCTGGTCGGCGGTCTCCACGAACGGGAACAACGATTCCATCTCTCCCTGCCAGGGAGTGTCCGGGCCGAAGGCGTGGCCTTCCACTTGGAGCCGCCGGCGGTAGAGGGCCACCAGCTCCTCGGCGATCTCGTGGACCGCGGCCCGGGCCCGGGACCGGGCCTTCTGCCACTCGGAACCCCCCAGGCGGCTGACCGTCGGCGAGTCACCGCCGGCGTAGGGGGTCAGCAGCTCGATCTGGTCGGTGGGCAGGTACAGCTTGTCCGCCCCCCGGTACTCGAGCAGGAGGTAGTCCCGGGTTGCCCCTCCCATCGAACGGGTGACCATGCCCCCGTACTTGGCCACCCCGTGCTGGCGGTGGACCACGAAGTTCCCGGGGGCCAGGTCGTCGAAGAACCCGTCCACCGGGCGGGCCCGGGTCCGGGCCTGGCGGTGGGGCCGGCGCCGACCGGTGACATCGGACTCGGCCAGCACGGCCACCTTGGCCCCCGGCAGCACGAAGCCGGTGTCCACCGCGGCCACCACGATCCGGGCGCCGGGGGTGGTCAGATCGGCGTCCTCGCCGGTGGGGACCACCGGAACCGTGACCCCCTCCTCGGCCAGGATCCCGGCCAACCGCTCGGCCCCGCCCGGTGTCGAGGAGCACAGCACCACCGAGTACCCGGCCAGGGTCAGCGACGTCACCTGGCCGGCCAGCTTGACCCCGTCGCCGAGGATCGGCTCCCAGCCCCGGCTCTCCACCGCCGGGATGTCCGGCCCCTCCGCCGTCGGCACCAAGGAGATCACCGCCGCCGAGGTCGAGGTGAGCAACCGGTCATAGGGGATGTGGAGGCGAGGAGTGGTGGTGTCGCCGGCGTCGTTGGGCTCGGCCTCGGCGGGGTGGGTCTGAAGTCCCCAGGTGGAGGCCAGGGCGTCGGCCAGCGCCGATTCCTCCTCGAGGAGCTCGCCGGCCCGGTCCCGCACCCGTCGGGGTTCGACCATGACCACCACCGCGTCGTCACCCAGGAGATCGGTGATCAGCTCGTCGCCGTCGGTCAGCCACGGCAGCCACGACTCCATCCCGTCGAAGAGCTCGCCGTCGGCGATCCGCTCCCATTGATGCCGTCCCCACGGCGCCGAGCCGACCAGGCCGCCGGCGCGCCGGCGTATCCCCTCATCGGCGACCAGCTCGCGACAACCGAACAGCTCCACCGAGTCCAGATCGTCGATCGACCGTTGGTCGGCCACGTCGAAACGGGTCAGCCGGTCCACTTCGTCGCCCCACAGGTCGATGCGGATCGGGTCGTCAGCGGTCGATGGGAAGACGTCGACGATCCCGCCGCGGACCGCCAGCTCTCCCCGGTGCTCGACCAGCGACTCACGCCGGTAGCCCATGCCCACCAGCTGGGTGACCAACCCGTCGACGGCGATCCGGTCGCCGTGGGAGACAACCACCGGTCGGGCCGCGCTCCTCCAGGGGCCGAGTCGCTGCAGCACCGCCTTGATCGGAGCGACGACCACCTGGGGGCCGCGATCGGCTGACCCACCCCCCAACGCCCAGAGGAGCCGCAGCCGCTTGCCCATGGTCGACACGTCGGGGCTCACCCGCTCGAAGGGAAGCGTCTCCCAGGCCGGGAAGACGTCGACACCGCCGGGATCATCGGGGTTGTCGGGATCGCCCAGCTCGGTCAGGGCCCCGAGGTCGTGGGCCAGCTGGTCGGCGGCCAGCCCGGTGGGGGTGACGATCAGCACCGGCCGCCGGCTCCCCAACCGGATCAAGCCGGCCAGGACGAAGGCCTGGGCGGGGGTGGCCACCGCCAGGGTGGCGGTCGGCGCGCCGACGACCCGCGTCAAGGCGGGCTCGTTGCGAAGCAGGGCAGGGAGCGAGCGGAGGCTCACCCGTTCAGGGTATCGGGATTGAACGATCTCCCCGCACCCTCACCGGTGCCGGGGCTCCCAGCGGAATCTCGAGATGGCGAAGAGGAACGCAGCCGCGGCCCAGAGCACCATGATCAGGATGTCGCCCCCCTGAAACCCCGATCCGGGCCCGGTCTCGAACGCGCCCACCAGGCCCTTGACCAGGTGTCGCACCGGGAAGTAGTCGGCGATCTTCGCCAGTATCGACGTGTTGTTGATCGGGTAGAAGACGCCGGAGATGAACGCGATCGGGAGCGCGGTGCCGTTGATCACCGCCGGCGCCGCCTCGGCGTTGGGGACGACGGCGGTCACCGCCAGACCCAGAGCGGAGAAGGTCAGCACCCCGACCAGGATGGTGGCAGCGGCGGCGGCGGAGTGGTAGGGGAAGTGGAGGTTGAACCCGACCATGCCGACGGACACCACCAGGATGGTGATGAGGGCGACATTGATGACGACGCTCCCGACGATGCCGGCGACGTAGGAGATCATGGACATCGGGGTGCCCCGTATCCGCTTCAGCACCCCGGAATCCCGACGGATGCAGAGAGTGATACCCAGGTTGACGTAGCAGGCGGAAACCATCCCGAAGACGAGCATGGCCAGGACCAGGTACTGGTCGTAGCGAAGGGTGGAGTCGTGGATCTTCCCGCTCCCGGCGCCGGTGCCGATGACCAACAGGAAGATGACCGGGAACATGAAGGTGAACAGCGCCGCCATCGGGTTCCGCCAGTAGACCTTCTGCTCGTAGCGGACCTGGTCCTTGGCGATGAGGAGGTCGTTCATTCCCCGTCCTCCCGCCGCCTGGCCTCCTTCACTTCGTCGACTTCATCCGAGCCGTTCACTTCGTCGACTTCATCCGAGCCGTTCACTTCGTCGACTTCATCCGAGCCGTTCACTTCGTCGCCTTCATCCGAGCCGTTGACTTCGTCGACTTCACCGATGAGCTCACCGGTGAGGGCCAGGTAGACGTCTTCCAGTGACGGCCGCTTGACCGTGAGGTGCTCGAGCCGCTCGCCCCGGGCCATCGCCCAACCGGTCAGGTCGTGGAGGAACACGGTGGCATCGGGGAGGCTGAATTCCACTGCCCGATGCCGCAGCCGCGGGTGGCAGCCGCGGGGGGTGGGCAGATCGTCCACCCCCACCCCGATCGGCAGGGTGAACCTCACCGTGGTCATGCCGCCCTCCCGACCGCCCAGGGTGTCGGGTGTCCCCGAGGCCACCACCTTCCCGGCGGCGATGACGGTCACCATGTTGGCCAGCGCCTGGGCCTCGTCCATGAAGTGGGTGGTCAGCACCACCGTCCGGCCCTCGGCACAAAGTCCGCGGACCAATTCCCACGACTCGCGCCGGGCCGACGGATCGAACCCGGTGGTGGGCTCATCGAGGAAGATGAGCTCCGGATCCCCGATCAGAGCCAGTCCCAGATCGAGGCGGCGCTGCTGCCCGCCGGAGAGCGTCTTGATCTTGGCTCCGCGCTTGGCCTTGAGCCCGACCAGATCGATCACCTCGCCCACCGGTCGGGGGGTCGGATAGAGGCGGGCCCGCTGGGCGATCGCCTCGGTCACGGTGAGGAAAGGGTCCACCGCACACTCTTGGAGCACCATGCCGATCTTGGCTCGCAGGTGGCGGTCCCGGTGGGACGGATCGCTCCCGAGGACCGAAACCTCCCCGCCGTCACGATGGTGGAATCCTTCGAGAATCTCGACGGTGGTCGTCTTGCCGGCACCGTTCGGGCCGAGCAGGGCCATCACCTCACCCCGCCGCACCTCGAAATCGATACCCCGCACCGCCTCGAAATCTCCGTAGGACTTGGTGAGGCCTTTGACGGAGATCACCGTGTCGATGTCCTGGCCCACTTGGGCAACCGTACATCCTGGCCAGGGGAATTTCTGGCGGCTTCCGTGTCTTTACGGGTTCCTTATGGGCGGAGGTTTACAAGGACGACCTTATGACCGGGAGCGCTCGACCAGGAGGTCACTCCCCCCGGGACCGAGGTCACGTGGAGGTGTTCACCCGGTTCATGGCGGCTTCCACCCCGTCGGCCAGCACCGTCTCCACCGCGTCGGCCGCCGCCACCACGGCCACCTCGAGTAGCTCGCGCTCGGTCGCCCCGGGCCGTTTGAGCACGAAGTCGGCGCCAGGTTGGCGGCCCGGAGGCTTTCCAATGCCGATCCGTACCCGTAGGTAGCCGTTGGTCTTCAGGTGGCTGTCGATCGACTTCAGCCCGTTGTGGCCCGCACTTCCGCCGCCCGTCTTGATCTTCACCCGTCCCGGCGGAAGGTCGAGCTCGTCGTGGACGACGATCAACCGATGAGCGAAGGTTTCGGCGGTGAGGCCGGCCCGTCGCACCAACTTGGTGACGGCCAGCCCCGACTCGTTCACGTAGGTCGTCGGCATGGCCAACAGAACCGGTTGGTCGTTGATGCGCACCAGACAGGTCCGGGCATGGAGACCCTTCTCCGCCCGAAGACAGCCACCGTGGCGTTCGGCCAGCAACGTGACGGCCTCGAACCCCACGTTGTGGCGGGTGCCCTCGAACTCGGGGCCGGGATTGCCCAGCCCGACCACCAACAGGTCGGCCGGGGACCCGGTCCGGGGACCCAGGCGGCGCAGCAGGATTTACTCCTCGGTGGGTTCGTCGGTGGCGGCCGGAGCTTCGCCGGCGGGAACTTCGCCGGCGGCCTCGGCGGCCAATGCCGCCTCGGCAGCTTCCTCCTCCGGGGTGATCTGGACCCGCGGGGGCTGGCCCGCCACCACCGTGGCATCAGGATCGTTCTCGACCTCCACGCCGGCGGGGATCACGATGTCGCTCACGTGAAGCGAGCCGCCGATGATCAGATCGGTGATGTCGATCTCCAACGACGGGGGGATGTCGGCCGGCTTGGCCTTGATCGACAGGGTGAACAGCTGCTGGTCCACGATGCCGTCCCCGTGCTGGACCTCCAGGGCCTCACCCACCAAGTTGATGGTCACATCGGCGGCAATGACCTCGTCGCGGCGCACGATCAGGAAGTCGACGTGGGAGACCACGTTCTTCACCGGGTGGCGCTGGATGTCACGGGCCAGGGTGAGGAGGCTCTTGCCGTCGAGCTGGAGGGAGAGGAGCGTGTTGAGCCCGGCCTCGCCGGACATGGCGATCCTGAAGTCGCGGGCGACGATCGACACCGGCACCGCTTCGGTGCCGTGGCCATAGACCACCGCGGGGATCTTCCCCTCGGCCCGAAGGCGGCGCGTGGCGCTGGTGCCGATCTGGCGACCGGCCTCGGCTGCAAGCGTGATCTCGGGCATACGGGAACTCCTCGGGTGGTGCGGGCAACGGGTGCTGGCGACGATGTGCTGGTAGCGGGCTTGTGACCGGAGGGAAACGAGGGCGTCTGCCGACGGCGAAGGGCCGCAGCTACGGGTCACCATGATAGACGGCGCACCGGGTGCCCGGCGAACGGGCTACAACCGGGCCGGAAATGTCGAATCGTACCTGCGGTCGGCCTGGATGACGGCCGTGCACATGTGGCTCCTCGATTGGCTCCTCGATTTTCGGGATTTCTCGATTTCTAGGGATTTTCTTGGATCCTTCGCCCTTGATCTTGCTCGCCCCTACGATCATGGTGTCACACCCCCCCGCGATGATTATCGGTATGAGTTCGGCCGCGTTGCAGGCGACCGATGCCAGTGCCGATGTCGCATCCGGCAACCGGGGCTTCGATGCCGTGGGGCCTCTGTTCGAGTCGGCCCGGCGCTCCGTTCGCAGGGCATGTGCCGCCCTCGAGACCGAGTCCCTCTCCGGCCCCGGAGCGGTGTCGGTGCTCACCACGGTGGTCGAGGTGCTCCGGGTGGCGACCTCGGCCAAGCTGGCTCTGGCCTCCCGGATCGACGCCTCGGGGGTGGCCCGGGAGTCCGGCTACCGCAACGCGGCGGCCCAGCTGGCCGACATCGAGGGGGTGGGCGTCGGGGCGGCGTCGGCCACCCTGCTCACCGCCGAGCGCCTCCGGGAGTGCCCCGCGGTCGGCGAGGCCATGGCCAACGGGGAACTTTCCGAGCATCAGGCCAAGACCATCGCCGCCGCCGCAGTGCTGGCCCCCGACAAACAGGACCAGCTGGTCGAGGCAGCCCACAAGAAGTCGATCACCGAACTGGGTGACGACTGCCGGAGAATCCGGGCGGCCACGGCCAAGGAAAACCCGATGGCGACCTTTCAGGCCATTCATGCCGACCGATCGGTCCGCCACTGGTGCGACGAGCAAGGAGCGCTCTGTCTCCAGGGTCGTTTCACCGGCGACGCCGGGGCCAGGCTGGTCGCCTCGTTGGACCACGTGGCCAACGAGTTCTTCGAGGCGGCCCGGACGTCTGGGTCCAAGGAGCCGCTCCAGGCCTACCGGGCTGACGCTCTTGTGGCATTAGTGGCCGGTGAGCGGGACCCGTCCCATTCGGGGGCGGTGATCAACGTGCGGGTGGACCACGACGCTCTGTTGCGTGGCTATCCGGTCGGCGACGAAGTCTCTGAGGTCGAGGGGTCCGGACCACTCCCCGTCCCCAAGGTCGTCGACCTGATGTCGGACGCCGGGATCAACGTGATCTTTTCCAAGGGCGATGACATTTCGAGGGTCTTCCACTTCACCCGCACCATCAACGCTTCGTTGCTCACCGCCCTCCAGGCCCGGGACCAGACTTGCGTGGTGCCGCGCTGCGGGGCCACCAAGTACCTGGAGATCGACCATCTGGTCCCGTTCATCGATGGCGGACCGACCACTATCTCCAACTTGGCCCGGCTGTGCAGCTTCCACCACGGTCAGAAGACCAACGAGGGCTACACCCTGTGGCTGGACCAGGACAAGAAGTGGCATTTTGATCCACCGCCGCCCTTCGGCCAGGAGCCCGGGCTCGGCGCCGACCTTCAGCACTCGCCCGATGTCCGTCAATCGGGGACCCACCTGGATCCACCCGAGTCACCGCCCCCGCTCTTCTAGCTGGAGCAGCTCACTCCCCGCTCATGCGACCACCGGAGGGTGGCGCGTCGGCGCGTGCGGAAGAGGCGGGTGGATCGTTGGCATCGGTGCGGCAGAGGGTGCTGGAGCCTCGAATCAGGCCAGGTTCTCCCCACCGAAGATCTCCGAGACCGACGTGTCCTCGAACACCGCCCCGATGGCATCGGAGATCAGCTTGGCCACCGACAGCACTTCGAGCTTGTCGAACTGGTGCTCCGTCGGGATAGGTAGCGTGTTGGTGACCACCACCTTGGTCAGGGCGGAGTTCTTCAGCCTGTCCACCGCCGGGTCGGACAGCACCGCATGGGTGGCCATGCACCACACCTCGGCCGCCCCCCGCTCGATGAGCAGGTCGGCGGCGGCCACGATGGTCCCGGCTGTGTCGATCATGTCGTCGATCAACACGCACCGTCGGCCGGAGACCTCGCCCACCACCTGGAGGGCCTCGACCTCGTTGGCGGTCCCACTCGGCCTCCGCTTGTGCACAACGGCCAGATCCGATGACAGGTGCTGGCTGAACCGCTCGGCCACTTTCACCCGGCCAGCGTCGGGCGCCACCACCACCAGGTCCTGGGTGCCTTGCGCCCGCAGGTAGTCGACCAGTACCGGCGCCGCGGTCAGGTGGTCGAAGGGCACATCGAAGAATCCCTGGATCTGCCCGGAGTGGAGATCGACGCTGACCACCCGGTCGGCGCCGGCCACCGACAGCATG
>Ga0307374_10001720_pt1 | contig 40108 bp, 34 predicted proteins | sample OX3MG_FD_202532 | JGI IMG/M metagenome (GOLD analysis project Ga0307374, IMG submission 202532) | Soil microbial communities from Risofladan, Vaasa, Finland - OX-3 | ecosystem: Environmental > Terrestrial > Soil > Coastal area > Acid sulfate soil | place: Finland: Risofladan, Vaasa | collected... | reverse complement strand
CCGCTGCGGACGGGATCGTGGTCGCCGCGATCCTGGCCGTGGCGGCGATGGGATTCACCCTCCAGTTCGGGTTGACCAACGTGCTCAACCTGAGCTTCGGAGCGGTGATGACCATCGGCGGCTTCACCGCCTATCTGGCCAACGTGGCCGGACTCAACGCGTGGCTGGGATTGCTCCTGGGCGCGGTGGCGGGCGCGCTCGCCACCATCGCCCTGGGGCGCGGGGTGCTCCGGCTCTACGCCCGCCGTCGCACCCAGCTCTTCGAGATGATGATGGTCACCCTGGGCATGTCCTTGGTGATCGACTACGGCCTCCAGTCGATCTCCCGGAACGCCATCTACGGTTACACGGTGCTCCAGGCGTCCCCGATCCGGATCGGGCCGATCGCGGTGACCCCGATCCAGGTCGGCATCACCGTGCTCGCGGTCCTGATCCTGATCGTGGTCGAGTCGGCGCTCAAGTTCACCAAGCTGGGCAAGGCGCTCCGGGCCACCGCGGTCGAGCCCAGCCTGGCCCGCTCCTGCGGGATCCAGACCAGCCGGGTGGTGCTGATCACCTGGGCGATCAGCGGATTCCTCTGCGGCCTGGCGGGAGTGGTCTACATCATCAGCACCCAGAACGTCGACTACTCCACCGGGGAGCTGTTCCTCCCCCTGGTGATCGCGGCCGCGATCCTGGGTGGGGTGGGCTCACTTCGGGGGGCGGTCATCGCCTCCTTGGTGATGGGCCTGGTCACCGAGATCGTCGCCGGATTCGGCGGGGCCGCCTACAGCACGGTCGCCGGGTTCGCCATCCTGGTGGTGGTGCTGCTGATCCGGCCCGGCGCCGTCTCCGGGGGTGCCGAGGACCGGCAGCTGGTGCTGTGACGGCTCGGCAGAGCAGCCGGGCCCAACAGTTCCGCGGCCGGAAGGCCGGCCGCCAAGTTCGAGCTGGGGAGAGCTGAATTGGGGGTCTGGGGCTTCTACATCTCGACCCTGGTGATCTACTTCGGGGTCGACCTGCTCTCGGGGATCTCCCTCAATCTCCAGTTCGGCTACGCCGGGGTGGTCAACTTCGGCTACATCGTCTTCCAGGCGGTCGGTGCCTACGCCGCAGCGGTGGTCGTGCTCGGCCCCAGCGGCGGGGTCGCCTCCTTCCAGCAGTACGTGTTCGGGGCTCGGCTACCGTTCCCGATCGATCTCCTGCTGGCGGCGGCAGCGGGGGCGCTGCTCTCCCTTCTGGTCGGGCTCTTCAGCCTGCGGCGGATGAGGCGCGACTACCAGGCGGCGGTATTGCTGATCGTCTCGCTGATCGCGATCCAGGTGGTTTCCGCCGACGTCCCACTCTTCAACGGCGCCAACGGCCTGACCGGGGTCACCTGGCCGCTGGGCCAGATCTTCGGGATCGCTCCGGTGCCCAACTCCTGGATCTACGCCGCCTGGGTGCTGGCCATCTGCGCGGTGGTGTTTGCGGCGGTGGTCTGGCTCTCCAAGTCCCCCTGGGGCCGCTCGCTGCGAGCCATGCGGGACAACGAAGCCGCCGCCTCGGCGATGGGGCTCAACATCACCGCCCTCAGGCTCCAGGTGTTCGTCCTGGGGGGAGCCATCGCCGGGCTCAGCGGCGGGCTCCTGGTCGAGTACATCGGGGCCTGGTCCCCGGGAGCCTGGGGCTATGCCGAGACCTTCGTCATCTTCACCGCCATCTTCGTCGGCGGAGTCGGCAACTACCGGGGGGTGATCGTGGGCGTTCTGCTGGTGCCGGTGATCTTCCTCGAGCTCCCCCGCTTCCTGCCCGCGATCGGCTACCCGGGTCTGATCGACTCGCTCCAGTGGGTCACCATCGGCCTCGCCTGGATGCTCTGTCTGCTCTTCCGGCCGCGAGGGATCCTGCCCGAGAAGAGGCTCCGGGCGCGCCGACCGGCGCCGATCTCCGTCGCCGCCTCGGCGCCGGTCGAGGGTGGCGTCTAGGTGAGCGCGGCCAACCTGGTCCCGGGCTCGAGCACCCGGTCCAGCCCGGGACCGGGCGCGGCCGACGCGGTGCTGGTCGCCCAGGACGTGGTGGTCAGCTACGGCGGGGTGCGGGCGGTCGATCAGGTCTCGGTCTCCGTCGAGCGGGGCGCCATCGTCGGCATCATCGGCCCCAACGGGGCCGGGAAGTCATCCCTCCTGGCCGCCCTGGGCGGCCAGGTCAAGCGCTCCGGAGGGGCGATCACCCTGGGCGGTCAGGACATCGCCGGCATGCTCCCCCACGAACGGGCGCGGCTGGGCCTGGCGCGCACCTTCCAGACGACCAGTGAGTTCGGCCGGATGACCGTCTTCGAGAATCTGATCACCGCGGCCGAGGGGGACAAGGGCGCCTCACTCAAGGCGGTCGTGCTCCACCCCCGCCAGACCAGGGAGCGGGAGCAGGCCGTGGCCGCCCGGGCCTGGGAGGTGTTGCGCCGATTTGAGATGGAACCGACCGCCGATCTCTACGGCCGGGAGCTCAGCGGTGGGCAGCGGCGTCTGGTCGAGATCATGCGCTGCCTGATGCGGAGTCCCCAGGTCATGCTCCTGGACGAGCCGATGGTCGGCGTGGCCCCTCACCTCACCGGCAAGCTGATCGACGACCTCCGCCAGATTCGCGCCGACGGGCTCGGGATCATGATCGTCGAGCACGCCCTGGAGGTGGTCCGCCAGCTCTGCGACCGGGTGGTGGTGATGGCCTTCGGCAAGGTGATCGCCTCGGGCAGCTTCGAGGAGGTGGTGCAGGACAAGACGGTCCAGGCCGCCTACCTCACATGAGCCCGGAGGGTCGCTGCCGATGACCGTTCTCACCGGGCGCCGCCGCCGTGGCTGAGCGCCAGCCGGCCTTCCTGGTCGCCACCGAGGTCAGCGCCGGCTACAGTCAGGTGCCGGTGGTCAGGGGGGTATCGATGGAGGTCGGGCTGGGTGAGATCGTGGTCGTGATCGGTCCCAACGGGGCCGGCAAGAGCACCCTGGTCAAGGCCATCACCGGTGAACTCGACCTGCTCGGCGGCCGGCTGCAGATGGGTGGGGTCGACATCAGCCGACTCCGGGAGGACGACCGGATGGCCCGCGGCATGGGCTATGTGCCCCAGCTCCACGATGTCTTCCCCACCCTGACCGTGATGGAGAACCTGGAGATGGGGGCCTTCCGGCTCAACCGCCAGGAGACGGTCCAGCGGGTCGAGGCGGTGCTGGAGACCTTCCCCGCGCTCCGTCCCCTGCGGCGCCGGGTGGCCCGGACCATGAGCGGCGGGGAGCAGAAGATGCTCGGGATCGCCCGCGCCCTGATGCCCGACCCCAAGACGGTGATCCTGGACGAGCCCACGGCCAATCTGGCTCCCCAGGTGGCGACCCACGTGCTTCGGGACATCGTCGCCGGCCTGGCCCGGGACGGCCGGGCGGTGGTGCTGATCGAGCAGCGGGTCACCCTGGCCCTGGAGGTGGCCACCTGGGGCTACGTGCTCACCGACGGTCAGCTCCGCCTCGAGCGCAGCGCCCCCGAGCTGCTGGCGATGCCCGACCTGGGCAGCCTCTTTCTGGGCATGAGCACCGCCAGCGCCGGCGCGGCACCGGAACGTTAGTGGTGACCGAACTGAGCGCGGCGGCGGTTGAGTCGGGACTCTTGATCGGGGACCAGGAAGAGCCCGGCCACGATGCGCCGCTGGACGTTCGCAACCCCGCCACCGGGGCCCGGATCGGGCTGGTTCAGAGTGCCGACCCGGGCGACATCGACCGGGCCGTGGTCTCGGCCCAGGCGACCTTCGAGAGCGGCGTCTGGAGCGAGCTGTCGATCCACGCCCGGGCGCTCCTGCTGCAGCGCTTCGCCGGCCTGATCGAGGCCGATCTGGAACAGCTCTACCAGCTCGAGACCAGCAACAACGGACGGCCCCTAACCGAGACCAAAGCCCAGGTCGCGCGGTTACCCGAGTGGTATCGCTACAACGCGGCCCTGCTGCTGGCCGACCGCACCGCGGTCCTGCCCATGGCCGGGTCCTACCACTCCTACCTGGAGCGCTTCCCGCTCGGGACGGTCGGCATCCTCTCCTCGTTCAACCACCCTTTGATGATCGCCTCCAAGAGCCTGGCCCCGGCGCTGGCGGCGGGCAACTCGGTCGTTCTCAAGCCCTCCGAGCTGACCCCCCTGACCGCGCTCAGGCTGGGCCGGCTGGCCCTCCGGGCGGGGATTCCGCCCGGGGTCCTCAACGTCGCCCCGGGTCGGGGACCTTTGGCTGGGTCGGCGCTGGTGTCCCACCCCCTGATCGCCAAGGTCTCCTTCACCGGCGGCACCGAGGTGGGCCGCCAGGTGGCGGTCGCGGCGGCGGCCCGGTTCGCTCGCTGCACGGTCGAGCTGGGGGGCAAGACCCCGGTGATCGTATTCGCCGACGCGCCGGTTCAGGCCGCCGCCCAGGGGGCGGCATTCGCCGCCTTCATCGGCGCCGGTCAGACCTGCATCGCCGGGAGCCGGTTCCTGGTCCAGGCCGCGATTTATCGGGAGTTCCTGGCCGCCTTCGTCGAGGTCGCCCAGGCGATCCGAGTCGGCGACCCCGAGGATCCCCGGACCCAGCTGGGGCCGGTCATCACCGCCGCCGCCCAGGCGCGGATTCTCGACCACGTCCAAATGGGCATCGCTGAGGGGGCGCGCCTGGCCAGTGGAGGCGAGCAGGTCCTGGTGCCCGGCTGCGAGGGCGGCCATTTCGTGGCCCCGACCATCCTCGCCGACGCCAACAACCGGATGCGGGTCGCCCGCGAGGAGATCTTCGGACCGGTCGCGGTGGTGATGCCCTTCGAGGATGAGGATGAGGCGGTGGCCCTGGCCAACGATTCCCGCTACGGGCTGGGCTCGGCGGTCTGGACCCAGGAGATCGCCCGAGCGCACCGGGTGGCCCGCAGGCTGGAGTTCGGCATGGTCTGGGTCAACGATCATCACCGCCTCGACCCCTCCTCGCCCTGGGGAGGGCTGCGCGACAGCGGCATCGGCAGCGAGGGGGGTTGGGAGTCCTTCCATGACTTCAGCCACCAGCGCTCGGTGACCGTCCGGACCGCTCCCGACCCGGTCGACTGGTACGGCAGCGTGGGCACGGACCGGCTCAACTGAGATGAGCCAGGGACTCGCGATCAGCCAGGACGGCGAGGGGGTCATCACGGTCGACATCGCCCGACCTCCGGACAACGCCTTCACCGTCGATATGTGCCGGGAGCTGGCCCAGCTCTTGGCCAGCCCGCCGCCGGGAGCCCGGCTGCTCCGCCTGCGCGGCGAGCCGGGCGTCTTCTGCCGGGGCCGGGAACCGAGCGGCCCGGGCGCGGCGGCGGCCCGGGCCACGGTGGAGGCGCTGACCGAGGCCACCCGGCTGCTGGCCATGACCGACCTGGTCACCGTCGCCGAGGTCGACGGCGAGGCGGCCGGGTTTGGAGTCGGGCTGGTCGGCCAGTGCGACGTCGCCGTCGCCTCGACCCGCTCCCGCTTCTGGTTCCCGGAGGTCAACCACGGCCTGGCGCCGGCGCTGGTGCTGAGCTGGCTGCCCCGCCTGATCGGGCGGCGCCAGGCGTTCTGGCTGACCGCGACGGCCACCCCGCTCTCGGCGACGGAGGCGCTTCGCCTGGGTCTGGTCAACTCCGTCTGCGAGCCCGCCGAGCTGGGGGCGCGGGTGGACCAGATGATCTCGACCCTGCTCAGCTTTCCCGCGGAGATCCAGGCGGAGATCAAGCGCGACCTTCGCGACTTCGGCGAGGTCGACCAGGCAGTAGCCTATCGGATGGCGCAGGACCGGCTTCTCCTCGCCTCGGTGATCAATGAGAGTTCGACTCACTGACCCAACCCATGGAGAGCGCCGTCACGGGCACGATCTCGGAACTGCCGGCACGAGGGGGGCGGCGCCGCCCTGCCCGGCGGAGCCCTTGAGGGTCGTTCGGAGAGTGCCGCCGCGGCGGCCTGGTCCCGACCAGCGAGGATTGAGCCATCGGCCATGACCCGCTCGCCGTCCTGGCGGTGGCGGCGGTCGGGTTCGCGGCGGGCGCCCTCAACGCGGTAGCCGGCTCGGGCTCGCTGCTCACCTTCCCCACCCTGCTGGCCCTGGGTTACCCACCGCTGACCGCCAATGTCAGCAACACGGTGGGGTTGGTCACCGGCAACATCAGCGGCGCGGTGGGCTACCGCCGCGAACTGGCCGGCCAGCGGCGCAACGCGATCGTCCTGGGGGCGTGTTCGCTGATGGGCGGTTTGGGCGGCGCGGTGCTGCTGCTGGCCCTGCCGCCGGCTGTCTTCAAGGTGGTCGTGCCCGCCCTCATCCTGCTGGCGGTCGTGCTACTCCTGCTCCAGCCCCGGCTGGCCCGTCGCGGGGCCGCCCGTCCACCGACAACCGGGAGGCGGCTCGGGCTCTGGGCGGCGACGGTCGCGACCGGCATCTACGGCGGTTACTTCGGGGCAGCCCAGGGGGTCATGTTCATGGCCGCCCTGGGGGTCTTTCTGGACGAGTCTCTGCAGCGCCTGACCGGGCTCAAGAACGTCCTCGCCTCGGCTGCCAACGGCGCCGCCTCGGTGGTGTTCATCTTCTGGGCCAAGGTCGCCTGGGAACCGGCCCTGGTGATCGCCATCTCGAGCCTGCTGGGCGGCCAGCTGGGGGCGGGTCTGGGCCGCAAGCTGCCCACGCCGGTGCTGCGCGCGATCATCGTGATCGGGGGCCTGGCGGCGGTAGTCAAGCTGCTCGCCTAGCGTCATCGGTCAGGCTGCTGCTGCGGGGAGGCGGCCGCCCCCGCTTCAGTGGATCAGCCAAACGAGCACGAAGTCGGCCACCCGGCAGAGCAGGTAGAGTCCAACCTGGACCGACTGGAGCTGGCCCACCGGCCCCAAAAGCGCCCGGAGCCGAGCCCTACCGGACGCTAGAGGTAGGGCTCGACCGGGGGCCAGCGGCTAGGGCGTCGGGCTGGGGCTGGGCACAGGGCTCAGGGTCGGCGCGGGGGTTGGAGAAGCGGTCGGGCTGGCACTCGCCGACGGGATCGGCGACGCGCTTGCGCTCGGCGATGGGGAGCTGGTGGCGCTCGGCGAGGGCGAGGGGCTGGTCAGCAGCGCCGGCAGGTTTGGTCCCGCGCGGTCCGGGTTGGTCGGTCCGCCACCGAATGGGGCGGGAGCGGTGGGACTGGTGGCGGCGAAGGCCACGATCAGGAAGGCGGTGGCGGCCAGGGCCAGCCCCACCGGCAGGATCGCCGCCGAGCTGCGGGTCTCGACCGCGATGGCCGCGCTGTTCTGGGACGAGCGCAGGTAGATCCGGCGGAGGGGGGTGATCAGGATCCCCTCGGTGGCCAGGCTGGCCCAGGGGGCGCTGAGGTAGACCGCCGCCTGGAACAGCAGGAGGACCGCCAGGAGCGAGGTGGTCACGCTCAGCGCCCGCAGCTCCATCACGGCGGCCGCCAGCACCGCGGCCACCGCCAGCGAGGTCTCCGGCCGGGCAGCCCGCAGCGCTTGCCGCCAGCCGCTCAGGCCGCCCCGTCGTTTGGGGGTGCGGAGAAAGGTGGCCTTCAGGGCCAGCAGCCCCCGGATGTCGGCCAGCGACACCGTCCAGCTGAGGGCGAACCAGACCCGGAGCGCCCGGACGGCGTCGCCCCAGCTGAGCTCGCCACTGCGGCGCATGGCCCAGACCGCCCGGAGCAGACCGAAGATCAGGAACAGGAGCGGGATCACCAGCACCGCGCCGGTGATCTGGCGCACCGGCAGCCGTTCGTGGGCGGCGGTGAAGGCCGCCGTCGCCAGGAGCAGCAGGGTGAAGGCCAGCAGCAAGAGGTCGCCGAACCACTGCACCGCCCCCACCAGGTAGGACCAGCGCTGGGCCCGGGTGAGCTGGAGCCGATGGGGGGCGAACGGGATCAGCTCGCGCCAGTGCTGGCGGAGGATCTGCAGCCCGCCCATGGCCCACCGGAAGCGCTGCTTTTTCAGGCCGTCGAAGGTCAGCGGCATCAGCCCCTCGCCCCAGGCGACTTGGTGATAGACGCCGCGGTAGCCGCGGCCCAGGATGCGCAGGCTGGCCTCCGCGTCCTCGGTGATGCACTCCTCGTTCCAGCCGCCGATCTCGTCCAGTGCCGAACGCCGGATCAGCCCCATGGTGCCGCAGAAGATGATCGCCTCGCGGTGCGCCCGGGCCGGCATGGTGATGTCGAAGAAATAGCGGTAGCTGTGGAAGAGCCCCCGCAAATAGGAGTTGTCCTCCCAGTCCCGGTAGTGCTGCGGGGTCTGCACGAAGCCCACCTGGGGGTCCTGGAAGAAGGGAATCGTCTCCCGCAACCAGCCGGGCCGGGCCAGATAGTCGGCATCGACGATCCCCACGATCTCGACCTCCTGAGGCAGGCGGCTGGTGGCCTCGTTGAGAGCACCGGCCTTGAAGCCGGGCCACGGGGCCAGGTGGATGAATTGGAACCTCGGCCCCAGCTGCTCGCACAGCTGCTGAATCGGCTGCCAGACCGCGGGGTCGGCGGTGTTGTTGTCGACCGCCTGAACCAGGTAGTTGGGGGTAGTCCAGCCGATCCAGGGCGGCCAGCGTCTCCCCCACCAGCTCGACCGGCTCGTTGTACATCGGGACCTGGAGCACGACCAGGGGCCAGGGATGGGTCTCGTCCCAAGCCGGCGCTGGGGTGGGTTCTGGGACGGGCCGCCCGAGCACATCCAGGATCTCGAACAGGTCGGAGAGGGCCAGGGCCATGGCGGCGACCTCGGCCAGGATCAGCAGCAGCGAGCCGAGCAAGAGCAGTGGCGAGAGCCGAGGGAAGAGCGCCTGCTCCACGGTCTGTTGGACCGAGTAGGCGAGGTAGCTCAGCGCGGCCAGGCTGGCCAGCAGGAAGAGCTGGCTGGGCAGCCAGCACCAACCGGTCAACCAGCGCCGGAAGAGGAATACCAGCCCGATCAGGACTATTCCGGTCGCGATCACCAGCAAGTGGCGACCCGTGATCCAGGCGCTCAGCCAACCGCTCGCCGCCAGCGCCAGGACGCCCACAGTCAGCCCCAGCGGAAGTCCCGCTCGGCAGAGCCGAGGGAAGATGACCAGCAAGGTTCCCGCTGCCGAGGCGCAGGCGAGGTAGACCAGGAGCGAGAGCAGCATCGAGATCAGCTCCCCAGTTCGAAAAGTTGACGATTGACGCTGCCGCGAAGCGACCCGGTTTTCTGGCCCGCGGGCCGGACGGCTGAGGTCAGGTGCGCGGAACCTGCGGCTGAGCGGGAGCCGCCAGCAGTCTCAGGAGGCGGATCGCGATCCACGCCGCGATCGTGTAGATCAGGATCGCGACCAGCGCGGCCCAGAAGGTGGTGTGATCGAGTCGGGGCACGCCCGGTCGATCCAGGACGCCGCTGAACGGACCAGCCAGCGAGTTCCCGACCCCGATCACCACCGCGACAACTCCGGCGCTGTTGGCGGCCACCGCTCGGAGCAGAAAGTCCAGGGCCAGGAACCCGTCCATCACCGCCAGGCACAGCCAGATCAGCTCCACCAGGCGCAGCGTGCGCGCCGGTCGGCTCGCCCCGGCCCGGTCCGAAGGCGCGGCGGAGGTGGTTGGTGCAGTCTCGGGCTGCTCAGCTGGAGAGGTGGCGGAGAGTAAAGGTCCGTCGGTCCAGGGGATGGGCGCCTGGACTCCCCGGCCCAGGTAGGACGGCGCCGGGGATGTCGAGGCTGAGGTCGCCGAGGGAGGGTGGTCCGATTGAAACTGCTTCCACCCGAGTTCGCGGCTCATCACTTCCCTCCGCGCTGGCTCTGTGCCGTGGTGCGGCCGTTGACTGTGCGCCCACCCGCCGCCTCCCGGAGGTGGCTCCTTCCCCGAGATACAACGCGACCGCGGCCCGTCGGTTTCAGCGCGGGGCCATCTCGGGAAGCCTGACCCGGGCTACTCCCGACGCAGCGGCAGGGGCAGTCGGGCGACCATGACGTGGGGCCGACGCTGCAGGGCCGCGGAGAGGACCAGGTCCAGGTGGTTGTGCAGCGGACGATGCCAGAAGTGACGGGGAAGCACCACCGGGATGAGGACCACCACCCGGTGGGCGGCCGACGGTTTGAGCGAGCCGACGTAGCGCAACAGGGGGCGCGTCACCGAACGGTAGTGGGAGTCGAGGATCACCAGCGGCACTCCGGGGTTCCATCCCTTCCAGGTCGCCTCCAGCTCCGCCCGGCGGCCCTGGTCCTCGTCGAATACCACCGTGACCGCCACCACCCGATCTCCCATGGAGAGCGCCTGGGAGAGGGCCCGGCTGGTCAAAACGGAGATCTCGGTGAAGGGCACCACCACGGTGGTGGAGCCCCGCTTGGGGCGGGTCGGCCGCTGGCCCAGGTGGAGCTCCGCCGCCACCTCCCGGTAATAGCTGCTCACCCTGACGAACATCCAGATCAGGAGGGGGATCGCGATCACCACCGCCCATGCCCCCTCTCGGAATTTGGTGACTACGAAGATCACGGTGGCGACCCCGGTGGTGAGCGCTCCCAACCCGTTGATCGCAATCCGCCACCACCAGCCCTTGGGTCTGCCCCTCAGCCAGTGGCGGACCATCCCCGACTGGGCCAGGGTGAAACCGGTGAAGACTCCGATCGCGTAGAGGGGGATCAGGGCGTCGGTGTTGCCCCGGGTGGCGATCAGCAGGATCCCCGCGAGCACTGTCAGTGCCCAGATCCCCTGGGTGAACACGAGTCGGTCCCCTCGAATCCCGAAGGCGTGCGGGAGCCGGTGATCGTTGGCCAAGAGGCTGGCCAGCACCGGCAATCCCCCGAAGGAGGTGTTGGCGGCCAGCGCCAGCGCCACCGTGACCAGAACAGAGATGGCGGCAAAGGCCCACCCGCGACCGAGGGCATAGCCGATGACCTGGCTGAGCACGGCGTCGTTGGCCCGCGGCTCCACGTGAAAGCGCTGAACCAGCACCCCCAAGCCGAGCAGCATGGTGGCCAGAAGGACGCCGAGCATGACCTCGGTCTGGCGCGCCTTGGTCACCTGGGGATGGCGGAAGAGCGGCACCCCGTTGGCGATCGCCTCCACTCCGGTCAGGGCGCTGCACCCGGCCGAGAAGGCCTGCAGCAAAAGCAGGACTCCGACCGCCTCCAGACCGTGGGTGGCGACCAGCGGTGTCCCCGGAGACCTGAGCTCGGGGGCCAGCGGATGGATCAATCCGAGCGCGATCACGATCAGGACCGCGGCAATGAAAGCCAGGGTCGGGAGCAGAAAGGCCCGCGCCCCCTCCGCCAGCCCGCGCAGGTTGAGGAAGGTGATCACGGCCAGGATGGCCAGGCAGAGCGGCACCGTGAGCGGCACCAGCCCGGGGAAGGCAGAAGTGAGCGACCCCACCCCGGCGGCGATCGAGACCGCCACGGTGAGGACGTAGTCCACGATCAGCGAGGCCCCGGCCAACAGGGTCAGCCGGGAGCCGAGGTTCGCCCGGGCGACGGCGTAGGCCCCACCGCCCTCCGGGTGGGCGCCGATCACCTGCGAGTAGGAGGCCACCAGCAGGACCAGCAGGCCGACGATGGCCAGGGTGATCAGGGGAGCCACCCGGAGAGCCGCCAGTCCCCCGGCGCCCAGGGCAACCAGCAGGGCCTGGGGGCCGTACGCCACCGAGGTGAGCGCGTCCAACGAGAGGGCGGAGAGACCCTCGACCGGGCTGATCTCCTCCTGAGCCGCCTCGCTGGAGCGGAGCGGGCGACCGAAGAGGCGTTGGCGGAGCTTCACTGCATCACCTGGGGAGGCGGTCTGAATCCTCGACCGCGAGAGTGTGCGGGATCGCCCGGCGGCCCAGCTTCCGGCGCTCGCCAGCTGGCGGCTGGCGACGCGGGTAGGAAATGGTGCGCGCTAGGCGCCCGCGCGCCTCAGATCCGCTCGGCCACGCTCTGGCCCTGGACGAAGAAGAGCAGATAGTCAGGACCACCCGCCTTGGTGTCGGTGCCACTCATGTTGAAGCCCCCAAACGGGTGAACCCCCATGTAGGCGCCGGTGGAGCGGCGATTGATGTAGAGGTTGCCCACCTGGAATCGCTCCTTGGCAATCGCGATCCGCTGGGGATCCCGGCTGAAGTAGGAGCCGGAGAGCCCGTACTCGGTGCCGTTGGCGATCTCCAATCCGTGATCGGGGTTCCGGGCCCGAATCACGGCCAGCACCGGGCCAAAGATCTCCTCCTGGGCGATTCGGGCATCGGGCGGGACTCCGCCGAAGATGGTCGGCTGGATCAGGTGCCCATCACCGGGGCCCTTGCCCCCACCCAGAAGCAGCTCACCCTCGCCTCTCCCCAGCTGGAGATAGTCGAGGATCTTCTCCTCCGCTGTTCCATCTATAACCGGGCCCACGCTCACCTCCGGGTCGACCGGGTCGCCGATCTTGAGCCGTCCGGCCAGCTCCAGCACCCGGTCGAGCACCTGGTCGTAGACGGCATCGACCAGGACCGCTCTCGAGCCCGCGGAGCACTTCTGTCCCTGGAAGCCGAAGGCCGAGGTGACGATCGCCTGGGCAGCCAGTTCCAGGTCGGCGGTCTCGTCGACCACCACCGCGTTTTTGCCCCCCATCTCCAGCTGGACCCGCTTCAGCCAGAGCTGACCAGGGTGTACCCGCGAGGCCCGCTCGTAGATCCGCACCCCGATCTCCCTGGATCCGGTGAAGGCCACGAAGCGGATCCGGGGATGGTCCACCAGCGCCTCGCCGATCACCGACCCCCGTCCGGTCAGCAGATTGATCACCCCGGGGGGGAGCCCCAGCTCGGTGAAGATCTCCACCAGCCAGGCTGCGGTGGTGCTCGAGGTCTCGGCCGGCTTGAGGATCACGCAGTTCCCGGCAACCACCGCCGCCGTCATCATCCCGGTGGCCAGGGCCAGCGGGAAGTTCCAGGGGGAGATCACCGCCCCCACTCCGAGGGGTAGGTAGCGGAACTGGGTCAGCTCGCCGGGCCAGGGCGCCATCTTGTCCCGGCCACTCAGCTCCAGCGCCTGGCGGGCGTACCACTCCATCAGGTCCACGACCTCGGAGACCTCTCCGTCCGCCTCGTCCCAGGCCTTGCCGACCTCATAAACCATCAGCGCCGCCAGCTGGTCGCGGCGCCGACGGACCACCTCGGCGGCCCGCAGCAGGAGGAGAGCCCGCTCCTCAACCGGGGTCCTGGACCACTCGGGGAAGGCCCTCCAACCGGCGGCGACCGCCCGATCCACGTCCTCCACCCGGCCCGCCGCGTGGCGACCGATCACCTCCTCCGGGTGGGCCGGGTTGCGGGACTGGATCAGCTCCCCGGTCTGCACCCGCTCACCACCGATGAGCAGCGAGTAATCCCGGCCCAGCCCGCCTCGCACCTCTTCGAGGGCCGCCGCGAACCGGCGCCGGTTGTCGGCCAGCGCGAAGTCCAGGGTCGGCTCATTTCGGAACGGAGCCAGCGGCATGGGAGGTCCTCCTCGTCGGTTGCGATTGTCGTGACCCGGCTGCCTTGCCGGCATCAGCGCCGCGGTCGAAGTCGCCGGACTATCGCCGCACCAGGTTGCGGGCCAGGAAGAGCACGTTGGCGGGGCGTTCAGCGAGCCGCCTCATGAAGAAGGGGTACCAGTGGGTGCCGTAGGAGGTGGCCACCAGTACGGTGTAGCCCTGCGCCAGCAGATCCCGCTGGAGTTGGGGCCGGATGCCGTAGAGCATCTGGAACTCGAAGGCCTCCGGGCGGATCCCCTCTTGCGCGGTGAAGTTGATCGCGTGCTGGACCATCCTTTCATCGTGCGTGGCAATGGCGGTGTAGCCGCCTCGGGTCAGGGCCAGCTCCATCATCCGGAGGTAGTTCTCGTCGACCTCGGCCTTCTTGGCGAAGGCTACCTCGGGGCTCTCGAGGTAGGCGCCCTTGACCAGCCGCAGGTTGGGAGAGAGGGGCAGGAGCGACTCCAGATCGGCCCAGGAGCGGCGCAGGCTGGACTGGAGCACCGCCCCAACGTTGTCGAATCCCCGGGCGCGGAGCCTGCGGTAGGTCATGAGGGTGGCGTCGACATGGGTCGAGTCCTCCATGTCGATGCGCATGGTCATGCCCAGCTCGGTCGACAGCTGGAGCAGCCGGACCATGTTGTGCTCGGCCAGCTCAGCCGACAGGTCGAGCCCCATCAGGGTCAGCTTGATGGCCACATTGCAGTTGAGCTCCTCGGCGGCCAGCCGTCGGATGAGCCCCTGGTAGTCCTCCACCGCCAGGTCGGCGTCAGCGGCGCTGGTGACCGCCTCACCCAGCAGGGTGGCATTGCACTTGAAACCCTGCCGATTGAGGTTGCGCACCGCCTCGACGCACTGGTCGAGAGTCTCGCCGGTGACGAACCGGGAGGCCCCCAGCCGCATCCCGTACCTGGCCATGAAGGCCTTGGTGGCCCGGTTCTGCGCGGCGGCCAGGATCGTGCTTCGGGCCATCGCATTCAGCGAGGGCAAGCGGTCAGCCCGCCTGGATTCGGGCCGGTTGGGCACGGGTGTCCCGGGCTAGAGGCATCGGCGGACGTCACCTCCAAAGTGGCTCAGCGCTCCATTCTCCGCGGTTCGGCGAGGGCGGCGTCCTCGGCCAGGCGGCGGCAGCTGGACCCGGGAATAGCTCGAGCGCCGGCGGCGTCCCGGTTGGGCTTAGATTGATCGATATGAGTCCAGCGGCATTCCCCACCCGTCGGCTCGGCCAGGAGGGTCTGGTCGTCTCCGCTCTGGGCCTCGGTTGTATGGGCATGTCCCAGGCCTACGGACCCGCCGATGAGGCCGGGTCCTCGGCGACGATTGACCGGGCGCTCGAGCTCGGGATCTGCTTTCTGGACACGGCCAACGCCTACGGTGACGGCCACAACGAAAGGCTGGTGGGCCGGGCGATCGCCGGACGACGAGATCAGGTCGTGCTGGCGACCAAGTTCGGGATTGTCCGGGACAGCGCGATGGCGAGCTCGATCAGTGGACGGCCCGAATACGTGCGGAGCTGCTGTGAGGAGTCGCTGCAGCGGCTGAACACCGACTACATCGACCTCTACTATCAGCACCGGGTTGATCCCGAAGTTCCGATCGAGGAAACGGTGGGAGCAATGGCCGAGCTGGTGGGGGCCGGCAAGGTGCGCTTTCTTGGCCTCTCGGAAGCCAGCGCCGACTCCCTGGAGCGGGCGGCGGCGATCCACCCGATCAGCGCCCTCCAGAGCGAGTGGTCGCTCTGGACCAGGGACATCGAGGAGGAGGTTCTGGCGACCGCCCGCCGGCTGGGGATCGGACTGGTCCCCTTCAGTCCTCTGGGCCGGGGATTCCTGAGCGGGAAGATCAGGGATCCAAAAGATTTCGGAGCCGATGATTTCCGCCACGAGAATCCTCGCTTCCAGGGGGAGAACTTCGAGCGAAATCTGGAGCTGGTGCGGCTGGTGGAACAGCTGGCGACTGACCGAGGGATTACCCCCGCCCAGCTGGCCCTGGCCTGGTTGCTCGGACAAGGGGACGACGTGGTGCCGATCCCGGGCACCAAGCAGCGGCTCAAGCTGGAGGAGAACGCCCAAGCCGCATCGGTAACCCTCTCCGATGCCGAACTGGACCGGCTCAGCTCCCTGGTGCCGCCCGGCGCGTTTGCCGGGTCGCGCTACCCCGACAGCCGGTACAGCTACGGATCCAGTCCCGCCCGCGGCTGAGCAGTCAGCTGGGGTGGGTGGGTGGCCGGGCATCGCTGCTCACCTCTCGTACACCACGTAGGAGGTGCGGTGAGCGACCCGGTCGTAGAGCGAGCGGGCGGGGGCGTTGAACTCCTGGGTCTCCCAGTAGGTGCTCGCGGCGCCGCGGCGGTCGGCCTCCTCGAAGGCAGACTCGAGCAGCTCCCGGGCAACCCCTTTCCCACGGGCCTGGGTGGCGACGAACAGGTCCTCCACGTAGCAGCGGTCGGAGCTGGACCAGGTTGTGGGGTGGAACACCAGATGGACGAACCCCAGCAAGCGATGGCTTTCGTCCTCAGCCACCAGTCCCACCACCGGACCGGTGCCGGCGGCGAGCCGGGAGAAGGTATCCCAGGTCACCCGGTCATCGATCTCCGCCCGATAGAAGTGCAGGTAGGCCTCCCAGAGCTGGGTCCAGGACCTTCGGTCGCTCTCGGAAAGTGGTCTCACCATGTCGGGAACCTCCATTGGCTCAGAAGTGCAGCAGTCGCCACTTGTGGATCAGGGGCGCCTGGTCCGCCGGGAGAGTCGGCCCGCCGGAGTTGGGAAGGTAATGCCGCTCGGCTGGGGGAAGACGGGATGAAGGCCACCATCAGTGTCGGGCGGGGACCATGCTGGGCCGCCCACCTTGCCACGGCTGGCGGGGTACCCGGATCTCGGTGAGTTCGAAGCTCCAAGGTTCAACGCCGGCCCGGTAACCGTCGACCCAACCATCGACGCCATGCGAGAAAGCTTTGGCGAAGAGGGAACATTTCGACCCGCCCAGCCGCTTGCCCCTGACCTCCCGTGAGGATCGGAGCGGGATGAAGCGACCGCCTCGGTCGCCCCGCTCCACAAGCGTGGGCATTCCTCGCCAGAGGAGCGATCTCGCGGCTGGCCACTATTCATCACAATTGGCTACGTGGTATTGACCGGATTTGGGGCCGCCGCGGTGACCTTCATGGTGGTGATGTACGCCCTGGAGCGGCGCCACCCCGGATTCGTCCTGGCCTTCGCCGGCGGCTGCCTGCTGTCGAGCACTTACGGCTTCCTGGCTGGCGCCTGGCCGTTCGGCGTGGTCGAGATCGTCTGGGCCGGGATCGCGCTCCGGCGGTACTTCGGGGCGAGGGCGAGCGCTCGCTAGTCGCCCGGCGCCGATTCCGGGTGCGGAGCTCGCTTCAGCAAGGCTAGCCGTCCGCGACTCCTCATTCAGCCGCCCTAGTGGAGCGCGGCGGCGATGGAGCGGTCCCAGCTGCGGGTTCCGGGCTCAGGACGCGGGTCCGCTGCAGGCTGCGGTCGAGCAGGCTGGCCAGCGAGTAGAGGACCTCTAGGTGGGGGACCTGGATCTCCATGATCTGGGCCAGCTCCACCAAGGCTCCCACGGTGGCCCCCAGCTCAAGCGGCCGCCCCGATTCGACGTCCTGGAGCATGGAGGTCTTGTGGCCGCCGACTCGCCCAGCGCCCTGAATGCGTTTCTCGATTCCGACCGGGAGCTCGAGCCCGAGCTCGCGCCCGATCAACTCCACCTCCTCCATCACCGCTCTGACCAAAGGCACCGCTCCGTCGGAGGAGGTGATCTCCTCCAGGGTGGCTCGAGACAGGGCCGAGATGGGGTTGAAGCTGGCGTTTCCCAGCAGCTTGAGCCAGAGCTCGGGCCGGATTCGCTGCGGCACGGGCGCCTTGAAGCCGGCGCGACGCAGCGCCGCCGAGACCTCCGCGGTCCGAGCCGAGGTTCCTCCGGTGGGCTCGCCCAGGCTGATGCGATTCCCTTCCAGGTGCTCGACCACCCCCCACTCCGAGATCCGGGCGGCCGGATAGACGATGCAGCCGACCACCCGACGGGCGTCGATGTTCTGGGAGATGACTCCGCCCGGGTCCACCGCCTGGAGCGTGGTCCCCTCCCAGGTTCCCCCGAACCCGGAGAAGAACCACCAGGGGATCCCGTTCTGGGCGCTGAACACGCTGGTCTGGGGGCCGAGCGCCGCTCCCAAACGTTCCGCCAAAGGAGGCAGGCTGTGCGCCTTCACCGTGAGGAACACCGCATCGGCGGAGCCGATCGGCGTCAGCTCTTCGGTGCACTCCGGGTGCACTGTGAAGTCGCCGGAGATCCCGGTCACCCGCAGCCCCTGGCTGCGCAGGGCCGCCAGCTGTGGGCCCCGGGCGATCAGGGTGACCTCCTCTCCCACTCGGGCAAGGTGAGCCCCCAGCAGCCCCCCGGTGGCCCCGGCGCCGAGGACAACGAACTTCAGGTCAGCCTCACTTCGGCGTGCAGGCCTCGGCCACGATCCGCCGCTGGATCTTTCCGGTCGCCGTCCGAGGAATCGCCTCCACGATGAACAGGCGACTGGGAACCTTGAACTCGGCCAGATGCTCCCGACAGTAGGCGAGCAGCTCCTTCTCGTCGCTGGGAGAGCTCAGCACCACCGCCGCCGCAACCTCCTCCCCCCAGGTCGGGTGGGGCCGACCGAAGGAAACCGCCTCAGCGACCGCCGGGTGGGCCTCCAGGACGCCGTCGACCTCCAGGGGAGCGATCTTCTCGCCACCCCGGTTGATCATCTCCTTGAGCCTGCCCGAGAGGGTCAGATACCCCTGCGCATCCAACAGACCGAGGTCACCGGTGCGGAACCAGCCGTCGGTGAAGGAATCGGCGTTGGCCTGGGGATTCGCCTCGTACCCATCGGTCACGTTGGCTCCTCGGATGACCACCTCCCCGGGGGAGCCGGCGGGAAGCAGCTGGCCACCCTCCGAGATGGTCGCGATCTCGACCCCGGTTCCCGGTCCCACCGAGCCCGGGCGGCGCTCCTTCGGCGGCAGCGGATTGGAGGCCATCTGGTGGCTGGCCTCGGTCATGCCGTAGGCCTCCAGCACCGGGACCCCGAAGCGCGCTTCCATCTCCGCCATCTGGTCGGGACTCAGTGCCGAGCTGCAGCTTCGGACGAAACGAAGTCCCTGGCTCCCGGGCGGCTGGTTCTCGGTGGTCCGCATCAGGATCATCTTGTGGGGGGTCGGGGAGGCGCTGAACCAGGTCGGCCGGTACTCCCTGGCCAGAGGCCAGAAGGCCAGCGGGTTGAACTTGCGGGGGGTGATCACCGAGCCACCCGCAGCCAGCGCAGAGAGCGCTGATGCCACCAGGCCGTGGACATGGAACAGGGGCATCGCGCAGAGCGAGACGTCGTCCTCGGTCAGCTGGTAGTGGGTGACAATGTGGCTCACCGAGGCGGTCAGGTGTCGGTGCCGAAGTGGGACCCGCTTGGGCCGACTGGTCGTCCCGCTGGTGTGCAGCACGAGGGCGACATCATCTGGCGCAGCCGCGTTCGCGCTCCGACCGGCCACCGCTGGCCGGGCAGATTCGAGATGGAGATCGCCGTGGGCATCGATCTCGACCTCGACCACCACCCCTTCCGGCGGCAGGGCCCGCCTGGCCGCGATCCCCTCACCTCTCGGGACCAGCAGAATTCGGGCTCCCGTGTCCTCCAGGTAGAAGCGGAACTCCTCTTCCTTGTAGGCGGGGTTGAGCGGACAGGAGGTGGACCCCAGCGTCGCAGCCAGGAACATCACGATCGCCTCGGGCCCATTGGGGAGGGCCATCGCCACCCGGTCGCCGGCGCCGACCCCGAGTGCGGCCAGCCGATCGGCAGCCTCCTCGACCAACTGGCGCAGTCGAAGGTGGCTGAGGACCGGCCCCTCCGGCACCAATATGGCTGGATGGTCGTCGCCGCCGCGGATCAGCAGGTCGACCACGGTTTTACTCATCGCAAGCCTCCGGGATTCTGACGGGTGACGCCAGCCGGCTCGACAGGCTCTCGGGGTCATGCGGGCCACATCGGCCGACCCCGGATGCCCGGCAGTGTAGCCCCAGGGCGGTCGGGGCTGGGAGGAGCAGCGACCTCGCCGGGAATGGCCGGCTCTGATATCGCGCAATCGAGTGCATTTACCCCTTGACGTGATTCCGCCGGCGGTGTACGTTGCCATCTCATGTTCAGGGGAATCCCCCCGAACGTGGCGCGCCCGCACTCCGCGACTCGGGTGCGGGCTCCGATGAGGAGTCACCCAGATCCGTTCGACGGGCGCTGACGATGACTCGGGAGAGACACGACAAGATCAAAGGAGGTTGACTGTCCAGTGAGGCTTGCGACGATCAGGACCGCAGAGGGGCCCCGGCTCCACGTCCGGGGTCAGGCGGGCTACGTCGACGCCGCGGCCGCTACCGGCAATTCTCAGCTCACCACGATGAGTTCGGCACTTGCCGCCGCCCCAGAGGCCTGGGAGCAGCTCCGGGCCCTCCAGTCACAGCCGGGTCGCCCGACCGAGGAATCCGAGTTCGCGGCGGCGGTTCCGGACGCGCCTCGCATTCTCTGCATCGGGGTCAACTACAGCGACCATGCCAAGGAGACCGGGCGGAGCGTGCCCAGCTGGCCCGAGAGCTTTTTCCGGGGCGCCTCCAGCCTGGCAGGTCCATACGACGATCTGATCTTGCCCGCTCTCAGCGAGCGCTTCGACTACGAGGGCGAGCTGGGCATTGTGATCGGCCGGGGCGGCCGCTACATTCCCGCCGATCGGGCCCTCGAGGCGATCGCCGGATTCGTGGTCTGCAATGACGCCTCCGCCCGTGACTGGCAGCGGGCCGGCACCCAGTGGACCCCGGGCAAGAACTTCGACGGCACGATGCCGCTGGGACCGGAGCTGGTCACGGTCGATGAGGTCGATGTGGCCGATGTCCAGCTCACCACCAGCGTCAACGGCGAGGTCAGGCAGTCGGCCCGGACCTCCCAGATGCTGGTGAACGTGCCCCGGGCGGTGGAGTTTTTCTCGTCGTTCACGACGCTACGTCCCGGAGACGTGATCGCCACCGGCACCCCGGGGGGGGTGGGGATGGGACACCAGCCGCCGCTGTGGCTGGTGCCCGGCGACATCGTCGAGGTCACGGTCGAGGGGGTCGGCACCATCCGTAACCGGGTGGTGGCCGAGAACCCGCAGCAGGTATCGCGTACGTGGGTTCCGGCCTCTGCATCCGGCCCGGGCCTGTAAATTCGGCAGCTTGGTACTCAGGGAGGGACCCTATGCGCTGGTTTCACCGTCGACCTGAAATCACCCCGATGCCCCCGTCGGACGAGGGCATCGATGGGAGCGACCGGCGAGTTGCGGCGCGAGGGCGCCGGCTAAGCGCGGCCGCCGTCGCCCTGGCTCTCGGGGTCGCGGCCGCCGCCACCAGCGGGGCCATCGCCTTCACCCCCGTGTCTGCGGCCAGCGGACCACTGGTGATCGGGGACCTCGCCCCATTCACCGGACCGGATTCCGCCCTGGGGGGTTATTACATCGCCTCCTGCCTGGCGGCGACCACCGCCATCAACAAGGACGGCGGGGTGCTCGGTCACCAGCTGACCTGCCAGAGCTTCGACACCAGGGGTGATCCGGCCGACGCGGTGCCGGCCGCCAACCAGATGTTCGCCACCACGCCCAATCTGGCCATGGTGATCGGATGCACCTCGGACGAGGCGGCCTCGGTGGTTCCGATCATGAACACCCACAAGATGGTGTCGTTCTGCATGACCGGGCAGTCCGAGTTCGACCACCACCACTACCCGTACTTCTTCCGCCTGGTTCCACCGGACCTGGCTGAGTCCTACGCGATGGTCGCCATCGCCAAGTACACCAAGCACTACAAGAAGATTGCCCTGGCGTTCGGCAACGACATCGGGTCGCAGACCTTCGTCAATCCCGCCCTCAGCTCGATCAAGAAGGCCGGACTGAAGCTCACCGCCAACGTGACCCTGGATCTCACCGCCAGCACCTTCCGCACCGAGGCCGAGACGGTCGTGCAGAGCCATCCCCAGGTGATCTTCACCGAGGCCCTGGGCTCCGCCGAAGCCACCTTCCTCTCCGAGGTGAAGCAGCTCAACGGGGGCAAGATGATTCCGATCATCGGCACCTCGGCAACCATCGACCCGTCGTGGTACTCCTCGGTGGCCGCCGCGATCGGCAAGTCAACCTTGTCCAAGAACTACGTCGCCGACAACTTGGTCACGGCCACCTCGGGACCCGCCTACACGCCGTTCTACGACGCCATGCACGCGGTGGCGTCGCAGGTCACCGCCGATGACTCGGGCAGCCTGGCAACGCTGCTCTCCGGGCCGGGTGCGGTCCACCTCTTCGACGGCATGAACCTGGCCGCGCTGGCCATGATCATGTCCAAGAGCACGGTGCCCAGCGTCTACAAGGCTGACATCCTGAAGATCGGCGACGGGGTGAAGGGCGCGGTGGTGGTGCACAGCTTTGCTGCCGGTAAGGCTGCGCTCGCCAAGGGCAAGGCGATCCGCTACATCGGACCCGGGGGTCCGACCAGCTTCGACAGCTATCACGATTCGCCGGGTATTTTCCAGATCGACGGCTACGGGCCCAACGGCGCGGTCACGGTGGTGGGAGGGATCACTACCGCCCACTACCGGGCGGTCCAGTAGCCAAGACCCACAGTTAATCCCAGACCGGGTGGGGCGAAGTTCGCCCCACCCGGTCCACTGCGCCCCAGGGAAACTCCTGTCCTCATGAGCCTCTTCATCGCCTCCATCGGATTCGGCATCGTCACCGCCTCCGTGCTGGCCATTGCTTCCGTCGGTTTCACGGTGCAATTCGGCGTCACTGACGTGCTCAATCTGGCCTATGCATCGGTGATGATCGCCTGCGCCTACATCGCCTACCTGGTCAATCAAACCGGTCAGTCGGTTTGGTTGGCGATGGTGGTCGCAGCCATCGCCGGCGGCGTGATATCGCTGGTCATCAACAAATACATCTACGCGCCGTTCCAGCGCCGCGGCACCTCGCCCACCGCCGTGGTCATCGTGTCGCTCGGAGTGCTGCTCATCATCGAGTTCACCATCCAGGCTATGGAGGGCGCGGCCAACGTCTCCTACACCATGAGTCAGGGCGCCACCTACACCCTGGGCGGCCTCACCCTCACCGGGGTCCAGCTGGTGATCATCGGGCTCAGCCTGGCGTTCATGGTCGGGCTCCATCTGCTGCTGCGTTACACCCGTTTTGGGAAGGCCATGCGGGCCACCGCCGCCGATCGGACCCTCGCCCGCAACTGCGGCATTCGGACCGATCGGGTGATCACTCTCGCCTGTCTGATCACCGGCGCGCTGTGCGGCGTGGCCGGCACAGTTTTCGCCATCAATTCAGGCAGTTTTGGGGCCACCAGCGCGGACCTTTTTTTGGTCCTCATCCTCGCCGCCGTGTTCCTCGGCGGCCCCGGCCAACCCTATGGAGCAATGCTGGGAGCGCTGGTGATCGGGGTCGCCACCGAGGTCAGCGCGGTCTTCATCACCTCGGACTACAAATATGTCTCCGCCTTCGTCATCCTGCTGGTGATCTTGGCAGTCCGTCCGCGCGGGATCTTCAACGCCGGGACAATTGGCTGAGCCCGTGATAGCGCCTCTCCCGGATCGAGGGCGGCCGGAGCGCGGGTCTGGCCAGGACCGGCTAGCGCCGCTGCCATGAGCCAGAGCACCCTCTTCTACCTGGCCAACCTGCTGGTCTACGGAGGCGTCGACGCGATCGCCTGCCTGGGCCTCTCGATGCAGTTCGGGATCTCGGGTGTCAGCAACTTCGGCTACATCATCTTCCAGGCTGCCGGGGCCTACACCGCGGCCATTCTCGCCCTGCCCCCGGATACCGCCAACGGTGGGTTTCAGACCTATATCGGGGGACTGGGTCTACCTTTTCCCATCCCCTGGATCGGCGCCGCGGTGGTGGGCGGGCTGGTCGCTCTGCCCTTCACCCTGCTGGTAGGGAGACGGTTGACCGGCCAGGTAGCGGCAATCGGACTGCTGGTCACCGCGGTCATGGCCAATCTCCTGATCAACAACTTCGTCCCCCTCTTCAACGGCGCGGCAGGTCTCTCGGTGGTCCCCCAACCACTGCACAACGTGGTCAATCCGCAGAGCCAGACCTATCAGTGGGCCTACGGCCTGGTGGCCGCCGGGATCACGATCGCGATCTACTTCCTCTTCCGCCGCCTGACCGAATCGCCCTACGGCCGGAGCCTGCGGGCGATGCGCGATAACAGCCCGGTGGCCGATGCCCTGGGCAAGGATCTGCTCAGCCTGCGCACCTCGGTGCTGGTGCTGGGGGGCATGGCCGCCGGGCTATCCGGTGGGATTCTGGTGGGGTTCATCACCCTCTGGTCGCCGGGGGCTTGGGGGTACGCCGAGACGATCGTCCTGTTTGCCGCAGTGATCATCGGCGGCACCGGCAATCACAAAGGAGCGATCTTGGGGGCGGTCCTGGTGCCGCTCGGCTTCGAAGAGGCGACTCGCTTCATCCCGGCGATCGGTGCGCCCGGCCTTATCCCCGCCCTGCAGTGGGTGGCGATCGGGCTCTTGATCGTGACCTTCCTCTGGTTTCGCCCGCAGGGGATCATCCCCGAGCCGCGCCGGCGCATCTTTGCCAAGGCTCTGGCTGCCCGCGGTGGTGGACCGGTTCTCCGGGCGACGGCGCCCTCCACCAGCTCCCCGCGGATCTCCCCGTCGGCAGCCGAGCCGGCTAATCAGCCGGGCCCGATCCTCACCACCGAGGCGCTCGAGGTGAACTTCGGTGGGGTCCAGGCGGTGGATGGGGTCAGCATCCAGTTGGAGCGCTCCCGGCTCACCGGTTTGATCGGCCCCAACGGGGCGGGCAAATCAACCTTGCTCTCGGCGCTGGCCGGGACCGCTACGGCGGCCTCGGGGAAGATTCTCTACCAGGGTCAGGACGTCACCACGGAGCACACCTTCCTGCGGGCGCGGGCCGGACTGGTGCGCACCTTCCAGCTGGCCAGTGAGTTCAAGCGGCTCACCGTGGTGGAAAACCTGCTGGCCGCGGTCCCCGACCAGCGCGGGGACACCTTCCGGGGGGCCCTCCGGGGCCGTCGATTCTGGGGCAAGGAAGAGGGGACCGCCATCGAGCGGGCGGCGGAGTTGATGGAACAGTTCGGGTTGATCGACTATGCCGACACCTTCGCCGGCAACCTCTCGGGCGGCCAGCGTCGCTTGGTGGAGATCATGCGGGCGCTGATGGCCCAGCCCCAGCTGTTGCTTTTGGACGAACCGATGGCGGGGATCCACCCGACCCTGGCCCGCAAGATCGGCAAGAGTCTGCAGGCGCTCTGCGCCGAGGGCATGACCATCCTCCTGGTGGAGCACGAGCTGGCCTTCATGGACGAGTTCTGCGAGCCGGTGATCGTGATGGCCGAGGGACGGGTCCTGGCCGAGGGCACGATGGCCGAGCTCAGGGGCCAGCCCGAGGTCGTGGAGGCCTACCTTGTCGGGTGAGCCCGGGGCCGCCCCAGCTCTCCGGGGCGCCGCTCTGGAGACGGAGCTCCTCTCCGCCGGCTATGCGGGAAGGCCGGTCGTTCAGGAGCTGTCGATTCGGGTCTCCCCCGGCGAGGTGGTCTCCGTGGTGGGGCCCAACGGATCGGGCAAGAGCACCCTGCTGAAATCGCTGGTCGGGGTGGTCCAGGTGCTCTCGGGCAAGGTGATCTGGGACGGCGCCGAGGTCACCAACTGGACCCCCGATGCCGCCGCCCGGGCGGGGGTTGGCTACGTGCCGCAGGTAGACGACGTCTTCGCCCCGCTGACGGTGCGGGAGAACCTGGAGATGGGCGGCTACCTCCTGCCCCGACGGGCCGTCCCGGAGCGGATCACCCACGTGTTGGAGGTCTTTCCCCAGCTGGGCCGGATGCTCACCCGCAAGGCTGGTCGGCTGTCGGGTGGCGAGCGCAAGATGCTGGCGATGGGCCGGGTACTGATCCTGGAGCCACGGGCGTTCATCCTCGATGAGCCGACCGCCAACCTGGCACCGGCGCTGGCGCTATCGCTCCTCGATGAACACGTGCGGCAGTTGAGCGCCACCGGCGCCTCCGTCCTGATCGTGGAACAGCGGGCTCGCGCCGTACTGGCCATCTCCGACCGGACCTACGTGCTGACTGGGGGACGGTGCCAGATGGAGGGGACCCCAGCCGAGCTCACCGCCAGCCCAGACTTCGTGGACACCTTCCTCGGCGGCCGGCGGCGGACGGGCGACCCCCAGGAGTAGCGATCGGGAGCCGCTCCGCGGCCGGTGGGCGAAGCGCTTTGGTCGGGGCCAGCGGCGACCTCTGACCGGAAAGGGCGCGGTCCCTGTGGACACGGTCCGAGTCCCTGCCTAAACCATCACCCCGGCGGGCGATGGCCTGGCTGGCGAGCATGTCCCAGGAAAGGGCGGCCTCGAGCGGAGCGAGGAGGCGGACCGGCGGATTCTGGCCGAGCCACGCCAGGCGAACTCACCTGGCGCTAGCGACGAGCCGCGCTGGGCGAGCTGGGCGGCCCGGTTCTCAGGTGGCTCCGGTGGATGCCAGCACCCTGCGGATCGCCTCCGCCAGGGCGAGGGCCGAATCGGCGTTCAGCTCTACCGCCACCCGGGCTCCCGGGCCCAGCTGGGGATTGAGGAAGTCCAGATTGAGAGTGTGCTCGGCAGAGGCATGGACCGGGTGGTCGAAGTAGACGCTGGCGTCGGTGACCGAGAACCACCCCTGGGTACCCTTGCCGCTGCCCCGAAGACTGACGGTTTCCGTCTGATAGGTGCACACCTCAGGACCCCTCGCCGGCCAGAAGTCGGCCGTAGAACTGCCAGATCTCCTCCCAGCCCGCCTTGGCCGCCTCGTGCCGGAAGCTCGGTCGGTTGGGATCGAAGAAGGCGTGCCCCGCCGCGGGATAGGTGTGGAACTCGAAGTCGGCTCCCTGGTCCCGCAGCGTCTGCTCCAGTGTCGCGATCTCCTCCGGCGAGGGGTGCTGGTCCTCGGCGCCGAACAGCCCCAAAACCGGACACGCTAGCTTGGGGGCGAGGCGTAGCAGGGAGCGTCCCTTGAGCGGGGAGTCCGCGGGCGGGTCCGCCGCGATGAATGCTCCGTAGCAGACAACCGCCGCATCGAGAGGAAGGCTGCACGCCGAGAGAAAGGACTGACGACCCCCGGAGCAATAGCCGATGACTCCGACCTTGCCGTTGCTGGCGGACAGGGAGCGGAGGTAGGCGGCCGCGCCCCCCACGTCGCCGACCAGCCGCTCATCGGGCACGCCCCCTTTGGCCCTGACGGCGGCAGCCGCGTCGTCAGGGCTGGCTCCGGCGGCATCCCGGGAGTAGAGGTTTGGACAGATGGCCAGGTAGCCGCGCGCGGCGAAGGTCCGGGTGACCTCCTTACTCCAGGCGTCGTAACCCGGCATGTGATGGATCACCACCACCGCCCCGACTTGGTCGTCATCGAGGGGCTGCGCCTGATAAGCCTCGATCTGGTCACCCCCGTGGCCGGCGATTTCCACGGTCTCGGCTCTGATGTCTTCGCGCATACGGGTGTTACCTCCCAGCAAGGTGTGATGTGGCAGCATGGGCGCCGACCGTGCTCTCCCGGCGGGCCTCCTTCCGATTGTGTCAGTTCGGCGGGTCCCGGGTCCGGCCCCAACAGAGATCGCCGCGAATATGGCACCCTAGCGCCTACTCATGTACCAAGCCGATCAGGCGCAGCCCGAAGGGGCAGCGGACCTCACCTCCTGTACGTTGGGGGTGGTGGGCACCGGAGTCATGGCCGAGGCCATGATCGCGGGCCTGCTGCACCGAGGGCTGCTCAGCAGCTCCCAGGTGGTCTGCAGCCATCCGCGCAAAGAGCGGGCACGGGAATTGGAAGAACGGTTCGGGGTGACCGTCGTGGCCGACAACGCCGAGGTGGCCAGAGCGGCAGACATCCTGCTCCTGGCGGTCAAGCCCCAAGTCCTTCCCCGAGTGTTGCGCCAGCTGGCCGGTGCGGTGCGCCCGGAGACGCTGGTCATCAGCATCGTGGCCGGCGCCAGCTCCGCCGCCCTCAGCGCGCGACTGGGGCACCGAGCGATCGTCCGGACCATGCCGAACACCCCGGCCCAGATCGGCGCCGGGGTCAGTGTCTGGTTCGCCACCCCCGAGGTTTCATCCCCGGCCAAGTCCCAGGTGCGGACTCTGCTCTCTGCACTCGGTACCGAGCTGGAGGTGGAGGATGAGCGCCAGGTGGCGATGGCGACGGCGGTCAGCGGCACCGGGCCGACCTACGCCTTTCTCTTCACCGAATCGCTGGTGGAAGCGGCCGTCCACCTCGGCTTCCCCCGGCATTTGGCCCGTCGTCTGGTCCTGGAAACCCTGAAGGGTTCGATCGAGTTCGCCATCGAAAGTGGCGAGCATCCCGCCCAGTTGCGGGACATGGTGACCTCCCCCGGGGGAACTTCGGCCGAAGCTCTCGCCGCGCTCGAAAGGGGTCGCTTTCGAACGGTGATTGGCGATGCGGTGTGGGCCGCCTTCCGCCGCACCCTGCAGCTGGAGGCCTCCCTGGAGGAGGGATCTCCGTCTTCCCCCTCTCCGGCACCGCCCAGCCCCGGTTAGACCTCGCACCGGGGCGCCCCACGGCCCCGCCTCGACGGCGGACCGGGCGCCCTGCTGGTGCGGATCTACGCCGTGCCGCTGGCTGCGCCGGAGCTGGCCATCGCGGGACATTTTTGGACGCTCAGTCCCGTCCCCGGCCCACTCGTCGAAGGGGTCGGGGCCGGCGTCGTGGCGGCGGCCAAGCGGGCCGCCGCCGGGCTGCCCGCGGTGCTGGCCGAAGCTGCGGTGGTCAGGGAGACGACCCCGATCCCGAGCCCGGTCAGCCCCAGGGCGGTGGCGCCGACCACAAGTAATCGTTGGGCCACTCTTTTCATCTGACTGCTCCTCGTTGGCGGCAGGCCCTCGAACGGTGGTCGATCGGGTGGTCGGGCCGCAGACTCAGTGAACCGCCACTGGCTGGGCTGGTCCTGAAAGACGGCTCACAATCTGCCGAGAGCTGCGACGCCCAAGTAGGGGGCCGGGCGGCCGAACAAAATCTGGGGACTGCCCGCCGTCCGGAGGTCAGCTCAGGTGACGCTTCAGCTCGCCGGCGGCGGCGAGCAGCTCCGGGGTGCTGAGATTGGGGTTCCCGAAGGTGAATCCGCCGATTCCGGCATCCAGGTAGGGCTGAAGCAACTCGGCAGCCTGCTCGGGCCGGACCGGATCTCCCGTCATTGCCAGCCGTTCGGCCGGGATCCGCGCCTTCATCTCCCGAGCCTGCTCCTCGTCCAGTGCCAAGAGGCACGGTGACATCACGGTCTTCAGGATGGTGCCCGGGTCGCGTCCCAGCTGCTCGCAGTAACCCTCGAGAAGTCCGAGCTTGCGCTTGGTGTCCTCGAGGCCGGGGAACCAGTTGGAGATGTCCGCGTACTTGGCCACGATCCGCAAGGTGCGCTGTTCGCCAGCGCCGCCAATCAGGAGCCGCGGCCCCCCTGCCTGAATCGGGCGCGGTACATTGAGGGCTCGGTCGATCTGGAAGTACTTGCCGGTGAAGGTCGGGCGCTCCTCGGTGAACATGAGCTTGGCGATGTGGGCGGCTTCGTCCAGCCGGTCCATCCTCCGGCCGATGGGCGGGAATTCGAAACCGTATCCGGCGTGCTCATCCTCGTTCCAGGCGGCTCCCAATCCCAAGATCGCCCGCCCCTTGGACAAGATATCGAGCGTGGTCACCATCTTCGCCAGGAGCGCCGGATTGCGGTAGGTGACTCCGGTCACCAAAGCGCTGAGGCGAACGGTCTTGGTCCGCTGGGAAAGTGCTGCCAACGTGGTGTAGGACTCGAGCATCGGCTCGGTTTCTGCCCCGACCCCACGAATTTGATAGAAGTGATCCATCACCGTGACCATGTCGAAGCCCGCCGCTTCCGCCGCCCCGGCCATCTCCGCGACATGATCGAAGAGTTCATCGTCGGGCGTCCCGGGAAAGCTGTAGTTGGGCAGGTGGTAACCGAAGAACGGTGCTGCGATGGCTGCTCCCTCCTGGTGTCGGATGCCGGTGAACTATCGGCCCCAGGTGACTATAGACCGCCCCGATGCTCGGGCCCCGGTAACCCGAAGGACACTGCTGGTGCGGTGGCAGCCGAGGATACCGGTGCTAAGAACGTTCATGTGGGGGGCTTTCACCCGGCCGGTGCGTATTCGTTGCCCGATGGCCCAGCTGTTCCGTGTCGCCGGCGACGGCCGGGACCTCGCCAACGCGTCACCACAGCGCCTCGGCGGCCGCGCGGTGCGCACCCCTTGAGCCGGCCGCAGAGGCGGCTTGGCGGTGGTCCAGTGAACCGTCGACGGGCCGACACGAGGTCCCGCTAAGCGACAGTGGCCAGTTCAGCTTAGGGAGCGCCGCAGCGGCGGCACGCCAAGGGCAACGGCCGGGCCGACCCCGCGAGTGGGTATCGTGCAATTGGCCATATCAACGTGCGCTTTTCTTCCAGCGAGGGGACACGTCCGCACCGCGACACGCACCGGCCTGCCGACAACCGCCGTCAGAGGTTGGCGAGTGCACGGATCCGCAAATAGCTTGCGGAAGGCGCACTCGCCACGATCATCGACGGCAGGCTGAAGCGTCTGGCTGCTGCATTAGTTCCTCCTGAAGACCAACGGCCATCGCTCGCCGCCTGGAGTCGCAGCCGCACGCTGCCGCAGCGCCAGGAACTGTGCGGTCCGCGTGCCCACCGCCGAGATCGCCCGTCGTCCCAAAACCCCATTGCCCACACCGTACTGGGCGGCATCGCTCCGGTGACTCGTGTCAACAAGCGATCTGGGAAGTACCGCTAGACTCCTTGCGTGGCGGTGGGATCAGAGCTTCCGCAGCTGGGTGGTTATCCATTTGCGGTGCGCTACAGCGACGGGGCGCTGCTGCGGGCGCAGGCCACGGCCGATATCGTCCTGGACGCCTACGTGTACTTCGGTCGCCTGTTTGCCGCGGTTGAGCCGGACATCGCTGTCATCGTGGCCGACCAGGCGGACTGGTCCGGAAGCGGGCCGTACGGGCTGCCTTTTTTCAGAGATAACGCCGGCGAAATCCGTCCCGGCATCGTGGTGATGCCGGCCGGAAGTGGTGACTTCTGGATGCAGATTGCGCGGGACCTGCGCGAGGCGTCCTCCCGCGGGTATGCCAAGTTGCTCCAGGCATACCCGGATGGCAGTGGTGGCTTGGACCTGCAGCCTTTCTTCGATCTCATCACCATCCATGAGCTCGGCCACGCATTCGAGGTGCTCGGAGATCTGCGCCTGCCAACCTTTTGGCTCAGCGAGATCTTCGTCAACCTGGCCATGCACGCGTTCGTCTCCACCCAGCGGCCGGCTAGCCTCCCGACGCTCGAGGTTCTTTCCTCCGTGGGGGCGGGAAGTCGCAAGCTTGCCGCTCGAATGCGCGCCGAGGGGTACAGCACCCTCGACGAGCTGCAAGCTCACTACACGGGGTCTGAAGACCCGATGAGCCCATTGAACTACGTCTGGTTCCAGTACCGCTGGCTCCGGCTTGCGGCGAAGATGTTCGATGTCGACGGTGAGGGCGGACTGGTTCGCTTCTGGGAATGCTTTCACGCAACCGATCGCGTCAACGCCAGCGGGGCCACCGCGGCGTCACTGGCGCCTCTTCTCGCAACCGAAGTCAGCCCGACCCTCGGACGGGCGGTCCGAAATTGGCGTTAGCGCCGCCAGTCGCGCCCACCGGACCCCTCCACACCTCACGGGACGACCAGACCGATCCTTGAGGGTGCTGCCCGGCCGCCTCGGCAGCGCTCGACGACCGCTGCGGCTCCGCCAGCGCGCCTCCAAGCGGGAGTGGGCGCATCCCGATCATTTGGCGCCAGCGGGTGGGCTCTCTCAAGGGCGCGTTCGCTGCCCAAAAGTTCCGAGGTGTTTTCCAGGCTTCGGTGCTGCCCCAGGGGAGATGTCCCGGTAAATCTGCGGATGGAGATAGCGCCTCAGGGCCGAGCCCGGCATTCCCGGTCAGCGGTTGCCGGGCAGGTACTCCTGGATCTCTGCGGCCAACTTGACGATGGTGAGCGACTGCAAAAGCACCGTTCCCGGTCCGCTCAGCCGAACCAAGAAGAGGCCATCACCGCCAAAAATCTTGTTGCCGATCCCGGGCACGGTAGTGATCTCGAAGGGCATGCTGGCGGGGAAGAGCCCGATGTGGCCGGGATGAACCAGGAGTTGTTCTCCCTGGGCCAGGTCCCTGCGTACCACCTCACCGGAAAGCTCGACGAAGAACTGGCCAGTGCCGGTCACCTTCTGCAACCGGAAGCCATCTCCGCCGAAAAGTCCCGCGCCTAGTCGGCGTTGGAATCCCAGGGAGAGCTCCACGCCATCGGTGGCGCAGAGGAACCCGTGCCGCTGGACCAGGAAGCCGTCCGGGATCACTGTGATCGGCAGGATGGTCCCGGGCAACTTGGTGGCAAAGGCAACCTGTCCCGCCGTGCCCTGGGCGGTGTACTCGGTGAGAAATATGGAAGACCCGCTGGCGGCACGTTTGATCGCTCCGAACACACCCGACTGGCCTAGCGCTCCCATGGTGGTGTGCATGTTGATGTTGGGCGTCATCCAGGACAGTTCACCGCCCTCCGCGACGAGCTTCTCACCCGCCTGCAGGGTGACTTCCAGGACCGGCAGGGTGGTCCCGTGAATCTTGGTTTCCATGCTTGCCTCCTTCGACTGGCCGACCGCTGGTGCGAAGGGTATGAGATTCGGAGGACCGGCGGGGTGAGTGGAGGGGGTCCCCTCTCGAGGGCCCCGACTCGTGCCTGGGAGAGGTCAAGATATTGTGCCCATTGCCTTGACAACCCACTACATGTAGGGGAAAATCACTCCAGCCGGAGCGGGTTCGCGACCGGTTGGCGGTGGGAATTCGTTGGGATCGGATGCGCGAGGAGGAAACATGACCGGAAGCATTGCCAGTGCCGGACACCTTTACAAGGACGAGGTCCTTGAAATCGAGCCCCAAGGGCTGGAGCACATCACCCAGGTTCAGCGCCATGGCAAGCCGTTCCAGATGTTCACCCTCTGGATGGCGGCCAACCTGGTGTTGGCGACCTGGGTCATCGGCAACCTCGCGGTGGGCACCTTCGGCGTCAGCATGGTGGGCGCCTTCGTGGCGCTGGCGATCGGCAACGTCCTGGGCGCTCTCCTGTTGGGCTTGCTGAGCACCTTCGGCCCTCGCCTGGGCGTACCGCAGATGATCCAGTCCCGGGCACCCTTCGGGCTGCTCGGGAACTTCGGACCGGCCGGCCTGAACTACCTCGCCGGGATCGGGTGGTTCGCGGTGAACACGGTTTACGGCACCTTCGCGCTGGCTGAGCTCGCCCACCTCAACTACTTCCTCGCGCTGGCCATCATGGTGGTCGGTCAGGTGGCCCTGGCGGTCTATGGCCACAACATGATCCACGCCTTCGAGAGATGGATGAGCGTAGCCCTGGTGATCGTCTTCGTGATCCTCGCCGTCTTCACGTTCAAGGCCGGCCACTACGGCCTCCCATTCAACCCCAAGGCGCCGGTGCCGTTCGGCGGCCCGACCGGTGGCTTCATCATCACGGTCGGGTTGGCCCTGTCCTACGCGATGGGCTGGATGCCGTTCGCCTCCGACTATTCGCGGTACCTTCCCAAGACAGCCAAGCCCTCGAGCATCATCTGGTGGACGGCGTTGGGCATGTTCATCCCCTGCCTGGTGCTGGAATGGATGGGGGCGCTGACGGTCTCCATCGCCATGCCGGCCGCGACCGCCGCCAACCCGGCCAATGCCATCGCCTTCCTGATGCCCGGTCCCCTGGCCCAGGTCGCGCTCCTGGCGATCGCCGTGGGCACCGCCTGCGCCAACGCCCTCAACATCTACAGCGGATCGATGTCGGCGCTGGTGGTCAAGGTGGAGAAGTCGCCGCTGGTCCGGGCAGGGATCGCGGCGGCGATATTTGGCGGGGCGACGGCTGGCGTGCTGATAGTCGCCAACTCGACCCTCACTTCCGAAAAGGCATCCCTGATCGCCACCCCGATCGTGGCTGGGGCCGCCATTCTCGTCGCTCTGGTGGTGGCGGGCGCGGTGCGCTTCCGGTTCCAGCGTTGGCAGGCAGCGGTCGTGGTTGGGGTCCTGGGCGGTCTGCTGGCGACGGGGGGCAGCAACGCCACCCAGGCGGCCAGCCAATACAGCAACTTCCTGCTGCTGCTCTCGTACTGGATCGGTCCCTGGGTCGCGGTGGTGCTGGTGGACTGGTTCTTCAAGCACCATGGCTCCTACGATCTCCGCGCTCTCTACGACCAGGGCTCCACGGTGCGGGTCGGGACCATCGCCTGGTTGATCGGACTGGCGGTGTCGGTGCCCTTCATGAATCAGAGTTGGTATGTCGGCCCCATCCCCGCCGCCCACCCGCAGCTCGGGGATGTCTCCTACCTGGTCAGCTTCGTGGTTGCCGGGACCATCTTCGCCATCTTTGGCCGGCCCCATGCCGGGGCGGTCGGGGAAGGTCAGGTGGAAGTGGTCGGTGAGGTGACAACACCCGCTGCACCCGCCCTGGCGGCCGAGCTGGGCTACGCCAGCCAGGAGGTCTGAGTCTCCTCCCGGCAGGAACCACAGTGGCTCCTGCCGGGATTCTCCTCACCCAGACAGCTGGGCGCCCGCCTGGGTCCGGGGCGGGCGGCGCGCCGCCGTCTCGGACCTGCACCTGAGTCGGTTGCGGCTGGGCTCCCTCAGTTGACCGTGGGCTGGGTTGGGGGAGGAACCGCGACGTCATGGACCCGGAAGTCCACCACCCGGGGCGGCTGATTCTCCAGGGCGGCGGTCACCCGGTATTCCCCCGCCTTGGGGAACACGACGTTCAAGGTCAGGGCCATGACGGTGCGCAGGTCGGCACCGGTCGGCAGCCCGGGCGGACGGGCGGAGTTGAGCTGGGTCCCGACGCCGGCGATCTGAACGCCCACCGCGTCGTCGATGCTCAGCTGGAGCCGGTAGGGATTGCCGCTCGCGGTCCAGGGGACGATCACGGTGAGCGCAACTCCGATCTGGCTCAGCACCGGTTGGCCGTTGGGGGCGGTCGCCTGGCGCCAGTGGTCGGTCCATCCGCCGCCGGAGATGTAGAGCATCCCATTGACCGCCTCGACGTGATTGGCCAGCATTAGATTCTCGATCCGCGGCAACTCCATGGCCACCTCCGTGTCCGTTTATCGACCACTGCCATGGTCGGGCGCCGAGCAGGCCACCGCTCAGTCGGCCGCCACGGCGTCCGGCCTGCGCTCACTCATCTGTTCACGCAATTGCTGCAGTCCGAGACTGCCCAGGTTGAGCGCCTGACGGTGGAAATCCTTGAGGCTGAACCCCGGTCCCCAGGACCGCCTGGCCTCCTCGCGGACCTCCAGCCAGACCCGCTCCCCCAGCTTGTAGGAGATGGCCTGGGCGGGAACGCCGAGGTACCGGTCGACTTCGCCGGTGCAGAACTCTCGCGAGCGGCCGGAGCAGAGCGTCATGAACTCCACTGCCAGTTCACGAGACCACCTCTCACCGGGATGGAACCGTTGCTCCATGGGCAGCGCCAGCTCCAGGTGGAGGCCGATGTCCACCACCACGCGAGCCGCTCGAAAGGACTGATTGGCGAGCATGCCCAGGTAGTAGTCGGGGTTTTCCAGATAGCCGAGCTCACCCATCAGCCGCTCGGCGTACAACGCCCAGCCCTCAGCGTGGCCGGAGATCAACCCCAGCAGCCCCTGGAAGGGATTCAGTCGGTCGCCCAGCCAGCAGACCTGGCCCAGTTGCAGGTGATGTCCGGGAACCCCCTCGTGGTATGCGGTCGCGATCTCGGTCCATAGGGGAAAGTGGGTGCGGCCCAAGGTCGGATACCAGGTGCGCCCGGGCCGGCTGAAGTCCTCGGCGGGAGGGGTGTAGTACATCGCCGGCATCCCGCCCGGCGGCGCCAGCATGGCCTCCACCCGCTGGACCGGCTCGGGGATCTCGAAGTGGACACCGTTGAGCGCCGCCATGGTCTGGTCGAGGAAGTCCTGATTCCAGCTGCGGAAGTTCTCCTCGCCCTCGATGGCCCGCGCAGGGTCGGCCTCCAGCAGTTCGATCACCTGGGCAAGGCTTCCTCCGGGCAGGATTCGCTCCGCGGTGCGGGCCATCTCCTCCTGAATCCGGCCCAGCTCCTCCCAGCCCCATTGATAGGTCTGGGCGGTGTCGATTTCGATGCCGTTGTAGACCCGGCAGCTCAGTTGGTACAGCTCGGGACCGCATCCCTCTTGGTCTCTGGCCTTGGCCAGGTAGCTGTGTTCCAGATATTCGGCGAAGCCGAGGTAGGCCAGGTCGGCGCCCTCCGCTGCCGATCGGAGTCGGGAGCCGAGACTCGGGCTCGAACCCGGGTATCCGGCCACCAGCCGCCGGAAGAAGCCGGGGGTCGAGGTCGTCCCGGCCCAGGTACGCGCCCGCGCGGCGTCGATCTCCGCCTGGTGACGGGCGGAGACCAGATTCAGGCTGGCCCCGAGCTCGAGGGTTGCCTCGAAGCTTTTGAGGGCCCCGGGTACCTTGTCCATCCGCGCGGCGATGATCTCCCAGTCTTGGTCGTCGTCCTGGGCCATCAGGTCGAAGATCCGGCTGGTCACGGTCATCGGACCAAAAACTCCCAGCCCCCTCATCCAATCGCCGGACTCGTACACATCGACCTGGACCTGCAGCCGGTCGCGCATCACCGCGGCGGCCAGGCCGTCTCGCTCCGACTCCGGCGCCAACGCTTCCACCTGGCGCAGGGTGGTCCGCGCTAGCTCCGCTCTGGCCTCCTCTCCCTGCGGCGAGTAGTCGGTCAGCTCGGAGTCGTGACCGAGGGTGCCGCGACTGGTCGCGGCGTTGGGATCCAGCTCGGAGTTCTTCACCAAGTATTCGTGCGCGATCCGGTCGACCTTGGACATTCCCGTCCTCTCCTTAGAACCGTGCGGGCGAATCTTCTACAGGACGCGACACGGCGAGATCCTAATCAGCGGAGGTTCTCGACGACCACCGCAATTCCCTGCCCAACCCCGATGCACATGGTGGCCAGGCCGAACCGAAGTTTTCTCCGGTGCAGCTCGTGGATGAGCGTGACCAGGATCCTACTGCCCGAGCAGCCGAGTGGATGGCCCAGCGCGATGGCTCCGCCATTGGGGTTGACCCGCTCGTCTTGGGGGTCAAGCTCCAACTCCCGCAGGACGGCCAGGGCCTGGGCGGCGAACGCCTCATTCAGCTCAATCAGATCAATATCCCGCAGGGTCAGCTGAGCCCGCTCCAGCGCCTTCTTCACGGCCGGGATGGGGCCAATCCCCATCAATCGGGGCGGCACTCCGGCGACCGCCATGCTCCGGATTGAAGCCATCGGTTGCAGCCCCTGGCTCGAGGCGAACTGAGGCGAGGTGAGCAAGAGCGCCGCCGCCCCATCGTTGAGGGGACTGGAATTGCCGGCCGTGACCGTGCCATCGGCGGCGAACGCAGGCTTCAGTTGGGCGAGTCGCTCGAGCGTGGAGTCTGCCCTTGGGCATTCGTCGGCGGTGACCGTCCCCCTGGCCGTCTCTACCGGGATCAGCTCATCGGCGAAGGCGCCCCGCTCCTGGGCGGCCAGAGCCCGCCGGTGGCTCAGCTCGGCGAATCGATCCTGATCCTCCCGGTCGATACCGAACTTTCGGGCCACGTTCTCCGCGGTCTGGCCCATCGAATCGATGCCATAGAGCGCTTCCATCCGGGGATTGACGAACCGCCAGCCCAGCGCCGAGTCATGGAGTACCCGTTCCCCTCGGGCGTATCCTCGGTCCGGTTTGGCGGTCACCCAGGGGGCCCGGCTCATCGATTCCACTCCCCCCGCGATGATCGCCGAGCCGTCGCCGTGCGAGAGCGCCCGGGCGGCATCCAGCACCGCCTCCAGCCCGCTGCCGCAGAGCCGGTTGACGGTGCACCCCCCCACCTCGACGGGGAATCCGGCCAGCAGCGAGGCCATTCGGGCCACGTCCCGACTGTCCTCGCCAGCCTGGTTGGCGCACCCCAGGTAGACGTCCTCCAGCGCCTGGGGATCGAGACCAACCCGGTCGACCAGTGCCCGCAGCACCAGAGCCGCCAGGTCGTCCGGCCGTTCGGTGGCCAGGGCCCCGCCATACCGCCCTATCGGCGTCCGGACTCCGTCCACAATCACCGCCTCAGCCAATCCGCATCTCCTCCAGCCGCCCGGATTGAAATCTCACCGCTCAGATTTTCGCGCCCGCGCCGGCATCTCGCCGTCAGAACGAGAAATCGTCGTAGATGGAGCTCCGGCGCCGATCTCCCGGCTGGACCATCTCCGTCACCCGGCGGGGATGGAGCCCGGCCGCCCGACCCTGCCACTCGCGCGGCGGCCGCCGAGGCCGAGCCGGAGGCCGAGCTCGTCGGGGGCGCGCGGGGCTCCTCTCCCGGCGCGGCCGGGTGCTCGACCCGGTGATCCTTCGCCAGATGGCGTCAAGCCCGGCCCCGGCGAGCCGCGCCATTGCCGAGGCCGCCAGCGCCAGGCTCGCCGCGGCGACCGGAGCCTGGCTGCGGATCCCGCGCCAGACCAGACCCCGATAGAGCAACAGCACCAGAACTCCATCCAAGAGGAGAAGAATCGGTGCCCAGCCGGACATCTGGCGCAGCGCCGCCCGGTGCGCGGCGGCGACCTTCTGCGCCGCCACCAGCTTGGCCTCGGCCCGGCGATAGGCGATCAGCCTGGCATCGATCTTGGGGATTTGGGGCGCATAGGCGAGCATGCCCTTGGCCAGGCCGCTCGCCGCTGCCGCCCGGAAGCTGGGCTCCGCCAGCAGCTGGGAGTCGTGCTGATTGCTCATGAAGCCGACCTCGACCGTCACCGCCGGCATCGGTGCGTGGACCCAGAGCTGAGGCAGCATCTGGGTGCCGCGGTCACCCATTCCTGCCGGCGCAATGGCGGCCGCCAAGCTGGTGCTCAAGCTGTTGGCCAGTGGCGAGTCTTTGGAGTGGGGCAAGAAGACGGTGGCCCCCTCCAGGGTCCCATCCGTCCAGTCGTTTACCCAGAGGCTCAACAGAACCTGGGCGTGGCTGGCCTTGGCAATCTGTTCAGCCCGCGCGATCGTGATGTCGGTGTCGGTGGTTCTGGTCATGACCACCTTGACCCCGTACGCCTCCAGGTCCTGGCGCAGAGCCAGCCCCATCGAGAGGGTGACGTTCTTCTCCTTCAGTCCATTGAAAGGAGAGATGGCGCCCGGGTCGATGCCGCCGTGGCCGGGCATGATCGCGACCACGTATGGCAGAGGGGCCCTCAGATGCTGGGCAGCCGCCACCGGGGCGTGCGCTGACGCCAGGACAGTCCCGGTAACGAGACCTCCGCCCAATGCGGCGATCCCGAGGGCCAGGGCTGGGACGTGGAGAAAACGGGTTGGCCCCTTTCGCATCGCGACCGGGCAAGTATAGGCGAGGAGTCACTTCTCGATCAATCGGCTCTCCCAGGGTCTGCCCCTGCAGCGCCCGGGGCGTCCGCCCGCCGCGCTGGTCTGTGCATTGACAGCTGGACCGCCCTATCGCCAACCTGAGCTCCGGGCATTGACCCTTGGGCGGGATTGGAGGAGCGTGATGCCGGACAGCTGGGAGCCGACTGCGTCGCAGTTCACCCCTCTGGAGCTGCTGTTCCAACGAGATGGACTGCCGGAATACCCGCTTCCGCGGGAGGTGGCAACCAACTACGACGGTCCATTTGGCCTGCCCACCCCGGTGCTCTACTCCAATTTCGTCAGCTCCCTGGACGGGATCGCGGAGGTGGGTCCGTCCTCCGGATCGAAGTTGAGCGGACACAGCCAGGCTGACCGCTTTGTGATGGGATTGCTGCGCGCCTGCGCCGAGGCGATCCTGATCGGGTCGGGGACCCTCAGCGGCAGCCCGGGACACGTCTGGACGGCTGAGCAGGTCTACCCTCCCCAGGCCGATGGCTTTCGGGAGCTCCGCCGCCGGCTGGGGCTGCCCGAGCGCCCGCTGCTGGCGATCGCCAGCGGCTCGGGCGAGCTCGATCTGCAGCACCCCGCCCTGGCCTGGCCGGCCCTCCTCCTGACCTCGACAGCCGGGCGGGCCCGGCTCTCCCAGGCCGGCCCACATCGGGTGGTGGAGGTCGGTCCCAGTCCCCAGCTGGACCCTCGGGAGATGGTCGGGGCCGTGCGCCAGGCCGGCCACCGGGTGATCCTCACCGAGGGTGGGCCAAAGCTGTTGGGCCAATTGCTGGGAGCCGGGCAGGTCGATGAGCTGTTCCTGACCGTCTCGCCGCTCCTGGCCGGCAGGGCCAACGGGGAGCGGCGACCGGGCCTGGTGGATGGTGTCGATCTCTTGGGCGGTGAGCGCTCGCCGGGGCTCGAACTGCTGAGCGCCCGCCGCCACGCATCGCACCTCTTCCTGCGCTACCGGGTCGAGGGAGCTGATCGAAGGGCTCCCAGCGAGGCGTGAGACGGTGCCCGATGAAAACCGAAGGCGGCTTCTGCCAACCCGAGCTATGATCGCCCGGGAGAGCTTGCTGGAGAACCTTAGATGAGCGATACCGCCGAAGAGACCAAGACCCTCAGCGACGCCGAGTGGCGCTCCCGGCTGACCGCTGAGCAGTATCACGTGTTGCGGGAGAAGGGCACCGATCCACCCTTCCAAGGTGAGTACACCCACCCGGGACCCGAGGGTCTCTACCGGTG
>Ga0307374_10001718_pt1 | contig 40131 bp, 37 predicted proteins | sample OX3MG_FD_202532 | JGI IMG/M metagenome (GOLD analysis project Ga0307374, IMG submission 202532) | Soil microbial communities from Risofladan, Vaasa, Finland - OX-3 | ecosystem: Environmental > Terrestrial > Soil > Coastal area > Acid sulfate soil | place: Finland: Risofladan, Vaasa | collected... | reverse complement strand
TGAACGACACCAAGGTCCACCGCCGGCACTCGATCTGCCAACGATCGCCGATGCGCCCGGTTGCCAGCATGCCGATGGCGAACGCAAAGGGGACGGTGAACCCGACGAACCCGATGTAGAGGAGCGGTGGATGGATGGCCACCAGGGGGTTGTCCTGGAGGAGCGAGTTGGGACCGAGCCCGGCGAGGACGTTGTGCGTCGTGACGAACGGATTGGCCGGCCCGATCATGAGACCGAAGAAGAACGCGGTGACGACGAAGAGGACCAGCGTGGCCCACCGGATGACGGGATCCGACGCCACGCCGCGATAGCGCCAGACGAAGAGGCCGGACAAGACCGTCAGGACGAAGCCCCACAAGAGGATCGAGCCCGCCAGGGCCGACCACAGACCGGTGATGGAGTAGAGCAAGGGGGTGACCCTGCTGTTGTTCTCCGCCACGAAGACAAGGCTGAAGTCGTGGGTGACGAGCGCCCTCTCCATGGCCCCGACGGCCAGCACCGCACCGATCAGCATCACCGGGGCGAAGAGGCGACCTTCCCAGAGCCCGGCAGAGCCCGCTGCGGCACGCGTCGGGGAGGACGGCGAGGTCCCCGGCTGGCGGACAAGCCCGACGGCGACGGCGACGGCGCCGACGACGCTGGTGACGAATGCGACCCAGACGCCGACGGATCCGATCGACGCGTTCAGCATAAGGAGCGGACGGCCTTCGTCGCCTTCACTCGCTCGGGATGTGCGGCACAGTAGTTCTCCGAGTGCTTGACCAGAATCTGGTGCGAGACGAACGCGTGCGAGACGTCCGAAGTGAAATGACCGACCACGACGACCGCGATATCGGCTTGGAAGAGCTGCGGAGGACTTCCCGTGTTCGTGACCGCGACGGTATGGGAGCCCTGCGCGATCTCGAAGTTGGTCCCCACCGCCGTGGGATGGATCGACCCGGCGACGACATCACCCTCGAGGTTGAAGGTCCTCGTGCCCAACGTGGCACGGTGAGCGAACGCCTGATCGACCGTGTCGAAATAGTTGAGGGCGCTGCCGAGCCCTTCGACCAGAAGGAAGACGAACGCGGCCAGCAGCACGGCGAACACGAGCCAGAGCCGCCGGCCGGCGCGGCGCCGGGGTCGGGACGGCGGAAGTGCGGGCCCGCCGTCCCCGGGGTCGGACGTCCCCGATGAACCCGATGCAGCAGAAGAGGGATTCGGGTCGTTGAGTGTGCTGGTCACGACCGGGCGCCAGGGACGTTGGGCTCTTCGGAGTCCTCGGCCACCTTGAGGGCGCGCTCCCAGCGGCGGCGGCGGAGCCCGAGGCCGACGCCGTAGACGAAGACGGTGGCCAAGGCGATGGTGTACCCGGCGTCGACGTAACTCACGGCGCGCCTCGGTCCGGGGCCCGATGGGTGGAGGAAGACGCACCGATCAGCTCGCTGCCCTCACTCCACCGTTCGGCCAGCGACACCTCCATCTCCTGATGGCCCACCCTGTCCTGCAGTACCTCGATCCGGTACCGCACGGCGAGGAGCCAGACGAAGATCAACGAAAAAGAGATGAAGCCCAGGAGGAACGTCCACGCCATGGACCCGTGGACGTGGAGATGGAACCCGGGGTCGAGCACGGTCCCGGTCTGGTGCAGGGTCTGCCACCACTGGACCGAGAAGTGCACGATGGGCACATCGACCGCGACAAGGAGCGCGGCCACGGCGCAGCGCCTGGCGCGGACGGCCGGGTCGGCCGGCACGCGCCGGAGGGCCAGATATCCAAGCTCGAGGAGGAGGAGGAGGGCGGTCGAGGTGAGCCGGGCGTCCCAGGCCCACCACACCCCCCACGCGGGCCGGCCCCAGATCGACCCGGTGACGCAGGTGAGGGCCGAGAACACCGCGCCGACCTCGACCGAGGCCGCGGCCAGCCGGTCCCAGAAGAACGAGCGGGTGCGCGGCCACAGGTACAGGAGGCTGCCGGCCAGTGCCACACCGCCTGCCCAGTACAGGGCCACGGTGGCCAGGGGCGGGTGGATGTAGAGGAGCCGTGCCAGGTTGCCCTGCACCTGGTCCGGGGGGGTCACCCACAATCCGAGCCACACCGTGAACCCCATGGAGACGATGCCGAGGATTCCGACGATGGTGAGCCAGCGCGGGCGGGAGACTCTCGCGATGGTGTTCATGCAGCCTCCTGGAGCGGACCGTAAAGGACGATTCCAACGACGAGGTAGATGACCGAGAACGGGATGAGGATGCGCAACCACTCGGCACCCGAGCTCGCATTGCCTTCCAGGGCAGCCTGCCACGCCTTTGAGCCGGCCAGCAAAACGGGCGCCAGCACGGGCAGGACCAGAATCGGCAACAGGGTGTCCCGCACGCGCAGGCCGGCCGAGAGCGCACCGTAGAGGACCCCGGCGCAGGCCAATCCGACCGTGGCCAACAGGGAGGTGACCGCGGCCAGCCAGACGACATGGACGCGCACGTTGAAGAGGAACGTCACCCCGGCCCACAGGACGATCTGGAGCACGAGGAGCTGCAGGCCGACGGCGGCTGCCTTGCCGAGGAAGATCCCGGCCGGGTCGATCCCCGACAGTCGCAGGCCGTCGCGGGTGCCTTCACCCGACTCGATGGCCACGCTGCGCTGGATCGTCAGCACCGTGGAAAACAGCACGGCGATCCAGAAGATGCCCGGCGCCGCGTGGCGCAGCGAGGCGGTGTCAGGCCCGATGGCGAACGCGACCAATATGAGGACCAGCACGGCGAACGGGACCACCTGCCACAGTCCGACCCGTGACCGCGCCTCGATCCGCAGGTCCTTGCCGGCCACCAAGAGCGCGTCACGCCACATGCCACGCCCCCATCGTGTCCGCTGACGGGGGCGATTCAGCCGCGGGCGGGTCATTCGCAGGCAGGGCACTCAGCGGGGCACGCCGCCCGCCGTCGGTGGTCGAGGTTATCCGCCCTCCGCTCATCGTGACCACCCGGTCCGAGAGCGGCACGGCCAGTTCAGGCTCGTGGGACGAGAGCACCACCGCTGCCCCGTCGGCCACGGCTTCGCTGATCAGGTCGCCGAGAAGCTGGCGGGCGGGTGCATCGAGGCCGGCATGAGGCTCGTCGAGCAGCCAGAGGGCCGGGCGACGTGCGACCAATGCCGCCAGGGCCACCCGGCGTCGCTGCCCGGCCGAAAGACGACCCGTCGGGGTGGTGCGCAGGCGGCCGACCAGCCCCAGGCGATCCAGGGCGGCGGCACCGGCCGCCGCCGGCAGGCCGAGAGCGCGCACAGCAAAGCGGACGTTCTCCGCCGCGCTGAGCTCGTCGTAGAGGGGGGCGGCATGGCCCAGGAGGCCGACGTGACGGCGGACGGCGGTATGGTCGGCGGTGAGGTCGACCCCGAGCACCCAGGCCTCCCCCGAGGTGACCGGGAGGAGCCCGGCACAGGCCCGGAGCAGGCTGGTCTTGCCGGCACCGTTGGCGCCGAGGACGAGGACGACCTCTCCGGTCCCGACAGAGAGATCGACACCGGCAAGGGCGGGGAAGCGGCCGGCGAGTGCGACGGCAGCGCGGAATTGGACGACAGGGGCCATGGCCTTCGCCACCATGGTAGGGGGGGACGGCGCGGGGGTTCCAAGCGGGAAGGCCCAGGGGGGCGCCGGAACACGATCTGGGTAGATTGCAGCAACTCATGGCCACCGTCCTCCTTCCGCTGCCGGCGCGCGATTTCGACCCGACCGAGGTGTCGGTCAGCTGGAGAGTGCTGGTGTCGCGAGGTCACAACGTGGTCTTTGCCACGCCGGAGGGGCAGCCGGCTGCGGCCGACGACCTCATGGTCACGGGCCGGGGCCTGGACCCGTGGGGAATGCTGCCGCTCGCGCGCGCCGTGCCCCTGGTGGGGAGGGTGCTCCGGCGCGCTTTGGGGGCCGGACTACTTCCGTACCTACGTCGAGGAGCCCGGGCAGCCCGAGGGCTACCTGTCGGTCCAGCAAGCAGTCACCCGCGCCCTGGCCCGACCCGAGGACTTCCTCGACGTCCCTCCCGACACCCGGGGACTACCGGCGAAAGACGAGCGGTCGGGCTCGTGACAGCGCCGCTGACGCCGGACCGGCATGGGTGGTGCGCGACGGCAACGACGTCTCGGCGCGTTGGCCGGGCGACGTCCACACCTTCGCAGGCACCTTTTGCGACCTGCTCTCGGCAGACGGTTCTCCCTGATCAGGCCGGCTGCGATATCAGCTCGTGCTGAGCCGGCTCAGTCCGATGTGGTCGAGCAAGCTCGAGAACTCCGACGAGATCCACCCGAGGTGGTCGGTCACCAAGAGCACGCCGAAGACGACGAGGATCGCGCCGCCGACGGCCTCGACGACCCACAATCCGCGCCGGGCCCTCGCAATGACCGACGTGAGCCGGCCGAAGGCCAACCCGGCAACGAGGAACGGCACGGCAAGGCCGAGTGAGTAGGCGAACAGGAGCAGCACGCCGCCGGCCAGCGAGCCGTTGTGCTCCGCCAGTCCGAGCACGACGGCCAGGACCGGGCCGATGCACGGCGTCCAGGCGAATGCGAAAGCCATGCCCATGATCGGAGCAGCCCACGTACCCAACGTCGACGGCCGAACATCGAACCGCCTTTCGCCGGTGATCCGGGACAACACCCCCAACGGCCCGGCTCCCAGGCGTCCCCAGAACCGGGAGGGGACCGTCCCCAACAGGAGGATGATTCCGAGCAGGACCACGATGTACCCACTCACATGGGTGAGTGTCTCCTTGTGCGAGGCCAAGAGATGGCCGACACCCGAGGCGGCGGCACCCAGGGCGACGAAGACCAGCGTGAATCCGGCGATGAAGAGGCCGATGCCACGGAGCATCGGCCGCATGGAGACGGCGCCCACCGTCGGGGCCGCGCCACCGGCCACGGCGACCCGGGATGCGGTGAGCTCGGCGGCGGAGAGACCCGACACCATGGAGACGTAGCCGGGCACGAGCGGCAGGACACAGGGGGAGAGGAAGCTCAGGATCCCCGCTCCGAAGGCGACAAGGACACCGAGGGGATCGGGTGCGATCGTGGCCACGAGGGAATCCACCGAGCCCCCCGGCTACCTGAGGTGACTGCGGACCAGGTCCATGTCGGCGTTGACCATCATGGTCACCAGCCCGGGAAAGTCCACTTCGCGCTGCCAACCCAGGATCTTGTGGGCCTTTGCCGGATCGCCGACCAGGAGGTCGACCTCGGCCGGACGCAGGTACTTCTCATCGATCACCACGTGCCGCTCCCAATCGAGGTCCACTGCCGAGAAGGCCAGCCGGCAGAGCTCGCGCACTTCGTGGGTCTCACCCGTCGACACCACGTAGTCATCGGGCTTGTCCTGTTGGAGCATCATCCACATGGCCCGGACGTAGTCCGCCGCGAAGCCCCAGTCCCGTTGGGCATCGAGATTGCCCAACGACAACTTGTCATCGAGACCATGCGCGATACGCGCCACCCCGTTGGTGATCTTGCGCGTGACGAACTCGAGCCCGCGACGGGGCGATTCGTGATTGAACAGGATTCCCGAGGATGCGTGGAGGTTGTAGCTCTCCCGGTAATTGACCGTGATCCAATGTCCGTACACCTTGGCCACACCGTACGGACTGCGGGGATAGAGAGGCGTGGACTCGCGCTGGGGAACTTCCTGCACCTTCCCGAACATCTCCGATGAGCTCGCTTGATAGAAGCGGATGTCGGGATCGACCAGACGGATGGCATCGAGCATGCGGGTGACGCCGAGCGCCGTGGTCTCGCCGGTCAGCACCGGTTGGCTGAAACTGGTCTGGACGAATGACTGCGCCGCCAGGTTGTAGACCTCGCGCGGACGATGGTCCCGCAGGATGTTGATCAGGGAAACCTCGTCGAGCAGGTCACCGGCCACCAGTTCGAGCCTGTCCTGGATGTGTGCGATCCGCTCGAAGTTGAGGGTGCTCGACCGCCGGACCATGCCGATGACCTCGTAGCCCTGCTCCAGGAGGAATTCGGCCAGATACGAGCCATCCTGTCCGGTCACCCCAGTGATCAGTGCCCGCTTTGCCATTGGATGAGCACGCTAGCCGACCGGCAACAGGACGCGGCCAACCCTCGCGGCCTACAGTGCGGCGCCGTGCCGACTGCAGCGCTTCTCTCCTTCCGGTTGGGCGGGAACGACGGCGTCTCGATCGAAGCGGCGAAATGGGCCGGTGCGCTGCAGCATCTTGGCTGGGACATTCTCACCGTCGCGGGTGCGGGCCCGGTCGACGTCCGGCTCGAGGGATTGGGCATCGGCGCCCCTTCTCCGCCCACCCGCCAGGAGCTCGTTGACGCACTCGCCCCGGCCGATCTGGTCGTCATCGAGAATCTGTGCTCACTCCCCCTCAACCCACCCGCGTCGGCTCTGGCCGCCGCGGTGTGCGCCGGCAGACCGGCCGTGCTGCACCACCACGATCTCCCTTGGCAGCGACCCAACCTGGCGCACATGCCCCCACCACCCGACGACCCGTCGTGGGCGCATGTGACCATCAACCACCTGAGCCGGCGCGAGCTGGCAGGACGGGGCATCGCCGCCAGGACGATCTATAACTCGTTCGATCCGAACCCACCGGTGGCTGACCGCAGCCGCGCCCGCAGCGCACTCGGCCTCGAGCCCGACGTTCGTCTCCTCCTGCAGCCCACGCGGGCCCTCCCCCGCAAGAACGTCGCCGGCGGGTTGAACCTGGCCACCGCCGTGGGCGGCACGTACTGGCTCCTCGGCCCGGCCGAAGACGGCTACGGCCCCGAGCTCGACCGGCTGGTCGCCGGGGCTCGCTGCCCGGTCCTCCTGGGAGCGGGCACGGCCAGGCTCGGCATCGCCGAGGCCTACGCCGCCTGTGACGTCGTGCTCCTGCCGTCGACCTGGGAAGGGTTCGGCAATCCCGCCCTGGAATCGGCCACCTACCGGCGCCCTCTGGCCGTCGGGCCCTACCCGGTGGCCCGCGAGCTGGCCGCCTTTGGATTCCGGTGGTTCGACAGCGCCGTGCCCGCTCCGCTCGAGACATGGTTGGGGCATCCGGATGACGCGCTCCTAGAGCACAACCACCGGGTGGCGGCCACGTATTTCAACATGGCCGATCTCCCGGCCCGTCTGGCCGATGTTCTCGCCACCCTTCCCACCCCCTCGAGATGAGGGGGGCATTCGGTGCGTCCGAAGGGTGCCAGTAGCCTGGAGCGACAATGGCAGCCAACCTAGAAGTAGCAGTGCGGCGCCTCACGGCCGAGCAGCGTCGCCAGCAGCTTGTCGCCGTTGCGCTCGAGCTCTTCGCACAGCGTGGGTACCGATCGACGACGATGGACGACATCGCCGAGGCGGCAGGCGTCACGAAACCCCTCGTTTACCAGCACTTTTCTTCCAAGCGGGCGCTATACCTCGAGCTCGTCAACTCCATTGCCCAAGAGCTTCTGGTGGCCGTCCGGAGCGCCGTGATGCAAGCCGAAGGCCCCCGCCAACAGGTCGAGATGGGATTCGCGGCGTACTTCCGCCTCGTGGTCAGCCGAGAGGCCGAATTCCGACTGCTCTACGGTCGCGACCACGCCGACGACAAGGAGCTGGGCCGGGCCCTGCGCACGGTGGAGGACGCCATCGCCCAGGCGATCGAACCGCTCATTGCGGCCGGCCTCGACGACGACCACCGCCGCCTCCTGGCCTATGCGGTCGTGGGAATGGCCGAAGGAGCCAGCCGGCGGTTCATGGAGCAACGGACCGCCGACGGCGGATCGGTCGAGGAAGAGGCTCATCGCCTGGCCCGGCGGGTGGCCAATCTGGCCTGGGCCGGTCTGCGCTCCGTCCACGCCGACTGACGGACTGCGGGGTACGGCAATCGCCGGCCGGGGGGAACCCGCAGGCGACGGGACGCCCTTATATGGCCTTATATGGCCTTATACGGACTTATAAGAGGGTGACCAGTTTTTGACACAGCGCCCACAGCTCAACCACGCAGGTGACATAGGTCGCATCGTCGCCGCCGGCGGGGTCGATGACATCCTCGTCGTCGGAAAGGGGCGCATCGGACAGCATGAGACCGGCCACACGCTGGGCCAATGCAGGCGGGCCGGCTGGCAGATCCTCGCAAAGGCGGCGGATGGTGGCGGTGCGATCGGCCGCCTCGGGAACCTCCCGCCGCACGAAGCGCACGTGGTCCGCCTCCATGGCCACGACCAGGTCGGCCCGGAGCAGATCCTTTTCATAGACCTGGCGACTGCGGTGACCCCCGAATGCCGCGCCGACCAGCTCTGGAATGGTCGACAGGGCCGATCTGGTCCGCAGTCCCATCGGTTGACCGTCGATGGTGTGGGTCCCGGCGGTCACGATGTGCAGGTCCTCGACCGCTCCATCGCCCCTCAGGTGGTCGAGCATGAACCCGGCCATGACCGACCGCGCCGCGTTGCCCGTGCACAGCACCAGGAGCTCAGTCATCGCTCGGGGAACCCTCTCGATCGGGGCGACCTCGGTCGCGCGGGCAGGCCGGGGGGATCAGTTGATGTGGATGCCCGAGATGGCGCGGCTGATGACCAGACGCTGGATCTCCGAGGTGCCCTCGAAGATGGTGTAGATCTTCGAATCGCGGTGCCACTGCTCGACCGGGTAGTCGCGCACGTAGCCGTAGCCACCGAGGATCTGGATGGCCTGCTCGGTGACCCACACCGCATTCTCGCCGGCGTAGAGCTTCGACATCGAACCCTCGCCGTTCTCGAACTTCTGGCCCGTCCCGGCCATCCAGGCGGCCCGGTGCACCAGCAAGCGGGCAGCGTCGGTCCGCATCTTCATATCGGCCAGCTTGAAGGCGATGGATTGGTTCTCGATGATGGCCCGACCGAACTGCCTGCGCTCCTTGGCGTAGTCGAGCGCAAACTCGTACGCGGCCCGGGCAATTCCCACGGCCTGTGCCCCGACGATGGGCCGGGAAGCCTCAAAGGTGGCCATGGCGGCCTGCGTCGAGGTCCGCTTGCCCTCCTTGGCCCGGGCCAAACGGGTGTCGAGCTTGTCTTTGCCTCCGAGCAGCAGGCGACCCGGGATCCGGCAGTCGTCGAGCACGACTTCGGCGGTGTGGGAGGCCCGAATGCCCATCTTCTTGAACTTCCGCCCCTGCGAGATACCGGGCGTGCCCTCGGGCACCACGAAGCTGGCCTGCCCCCGGCTTCCCAGGGAGGGGTCGACCGACAGGACGAGCACGTGCGTAGTGGCAATGCCCCCATTGGTGATCCAGGTCTTCGTTCCGTTGAGCACCCACTCGTCCTTGGCCTCGTCGTAGACGGCCCGGGACTTGAGCGAGGAGACATCGGAGCCGGCGTCGGGCTCCGAGACGCCGAACGCGGCCAGCTTCACGTCGCCGGGAGTGCCGAAGCACTGCGGGATCCACTCGGCGACCTGCTCGGGCGTGCCGTTGGAGAAGATCCCGGCCACCGCCAGGGTGGAGCCGAAAATGGCGAGTGCGATTCCCGCATCGCCCCAGCTCATTTCCTCGTTGACCAGGCACATCAACAGCCCGGTGGGGTCCGCGAAACACTGGCCTACGAAATCAGCGGAGTACAGCCCGTTCTTGGCCGCCTCCTCGATGATCGGCCACGGGGTTTCCTCGCGCTCGTCCCACTCGGCTCCCGCCGGGCGGACGACGTTCTGTGCGAATTCGTGGACCCATTTTTGGATCTGCAGCTGATCCTCGTTCAGGGTGAGGGAAAAGTCGGACATCGCAAGCCCTCCTGGGCGCCTGCCCGACCGTCCGTCGGGTCTTCTTCAAGGTTACCCGATAGTAACCTAGCGTGAGCCGTCGGGTCGGAGAACGCGGAAAGATCGGCCCTGAGCAGCCACACGACCGATGCTCAGCGCCGCACGGCGGTGCCGTCGGGCGTGTCCTCCACGGTCCAACCCATGGCGGTCAGCTCGTCGCGCAAGGCATCGGCCCGGCCGAAATCCCTCGCGGCGCGAGCGCCATCGCGCTCGGCCACCAAGCGTGCGGTGTCGTCGTCGACCACCACCGTGTCACCCTTGAGCGAGAGGCCGAGGGCGGCCGCCAACACCGCCGCCGAGTGGGCGAGATGCCGTCCCCGGTCCTCATCGCCGGCGTCGGCACTCGTATGGGCGCCCGTGACGAGATCGAAGATCCCGGCGAGGGCTCCCGGCGTATCGAGATCGTCGTCCATGCGGGTGCGAAACTGCGCCAAGGCTCCCGGATCCACGTCGGTGGCCGGGGGGGTGCCGTCGACCACATAGCCCGACTGGGTCGCTGCGAGCAGCTCACCCACCGAAAACCGCCGGGCCAACGTGTCGAGGCGAGCCAGCGCCTTCTCGGCATCGGCCACTGTGCCGGCGGTCACTTCGATCGGCGACCGGTAATGGGCCCGCAGGACGAGTAGCCGGTATGCCCGGGCATCGCTCCGGGCCAGCAGATCGGTGAGGGAAGTGAAGTTCCCCAGCGACTTGGACATCTTCGTGCCGTCGACCTCGACCCACCCGTTGTGCACCCAGTGGCGGGCGAACGATCGACCCTCGGCCACCGCCTGAGCGCGCTCGTTCTCGTGGTGGGGAAAGGCCAGATCACGTCCACCGCCGTGAAGGTCGAAGCCGTCGCCGAGGATGTCGAGCGACATGACGACACACTCGGTGTGCCAACCGGGCCGGCCCAAACCCCAGGGGGACACCCATGCCGGCTCGCCGGATTTCGCCTTCTTCCACAGCACGAAATCGAGCGGTGAGCGCTTCTCTTCGACCGCCTCTACCCTCGCCCCGGCTTGCAGGCTTTCGAGCGGCTGTCGGGCCAGGAGCCCGTACCCGGGCACCTGCTCCACGTTGAGGTAGACGCCATCGGAAATCTCGTAGGCCACACCGCGCCTGACCAGGTCCGACACCAGCGCCACCATGCGGTCGACATAGGCCGTGGCGTGCGGGGTGTCGTTGGGGCGTAGGACACCGAGCAGGTCCATGGCCTCCCACCACCGTGCCTCGTACTCTTCGGCCACCTCGGTCTCGGTCCGACCCTCGGCGGTCGCCCGCTTGATGATGTTGTCGTCGACGTCGGTGATGTTGGACACGTAGCGCACGGCCAGACCATTGAAGAGCTCGTAGCGGCGCAGCACGTCGAACGTCAGGGTGAAGCGGCCGTGGCCGATGTGGGGCAGGTCGTAGACGGTTGGCCCACAGACATACATCGACACTTCGCCCGGGGTGCGCAGCTCGAAAGGGCGGACGGTGCCGGTTGCGGTGTCGTGCAGGTGCAGCATCCGGGTACGGTAACCCGATCATGTCGACCGCCGCGACCGCCGCGCCCCAGGTTCCGGACAAGCCCACCCTCGACGGGGTGGAGGCGAGATGGGCCGCGGTCTGGGAGGACGAGGGAACCTACCGCTTCAACGCCGCGGTCAGGCGGGAGCAGGTCTTCTCCATCGACACACCGCCACCCACGGTCTCGGGGTCGCTGCACATGGGCTCGGTCTTCGGCTACGTGCAGACTGACGCCCTGGCCCGCTACCGGCGGATGAGCGGCTGGGAGATGTTCTATCCGATGGGATGGGACGACAACGGACTGCCCACAGAGCGCCGCGTGCAGACCTACTTCGGTGTCCGGTGCGACCCCTCACTGCCCTACGACACCGATTTCGCCCCGCCGGCCGAGCCCGGGAAAGAGGACATCCCGGTCAGCCGGCCCAATTTCATCGCGCTGTGCCACCAGCTGACGGCAGAGGACGAGCAGACCTTCGAAGCGCTGTGGCGGCGGGTCGGCCTCTCCGTCGACTGGACCCGGAGCTACGCCACCATCGACGACCGCAGCCGTCGGGCCAGCCAGCGCATGTTCTTGCGCAACCTGTCCCGCGGTGAGGCCTACTCGGCGGAGGCGCCGACGTTGTGGGACGTCGATTACCAGACCGCAGTGGCCCAGGCGGAGATGGAGGACCGTGAGCGTCCGGGCGCCTACCACCGCCTTCGATTCGACGACATTGAGATCGACACGACACGACCCGAGCTGGTCGCCGCCTGCGTCGCCCTGGTGGCGCACCCCGACGACGAGCGCTTCTCGGCCCGTTTCGGCACCACGGTGCACACACCACTCTTCGGGGTCGAAGTCCCGATCGTGGCCCATCCGTTGGCCGATCCCGAGAAAGGGTCGGGGATAGCCATGATCTGCACCTTCGGCGACGTCACCGATGTGATCTGGTGGCGCGAGCTGCACCTCCCGACCCGGTCCATCGTCACGCGGGCGGGAAGGATCAGTGAAACTCCGCCACCGGGCGTGCCGGATGGCACGGCGTGGAGAGCCATCGCCGGGAGCACCGTCAAGGCGGCGCAGCGCACCATGGTCACGCTCCTCACCGAGTCGGGGGACCTCATCGGCGAGCCCACCAGCATCACCCACCCGGTGAAGTTCTACGAGCGTGGGGAACGGCCGCTCGAGATCGTCACCAGCCGCCAGTGGTATCTCCGCAATGGAGGGAGGGACCCCGCCCTCCGCCAAGCCCTCCTCGAACGGGGAAACGAGTTGCGGTGGCACCCGCCGTACATGCAGGTCCGCTACGAGAATTGGGTGAACGGGCTGAACAGCGACTGGCTGGTCAGCCGTCAGCGGTACTTCGGCGTCCCCATTCCTGTGTGGTACCCACTGGGCGCGGATGGTGCGCCCGACCACTCGCGCCCCATCGTCCCGGCCGAAGCGAGCCTCCCCATCGACCCCACGACCGACGTGCCACCCGGGTATGACGCGGCGCAGCGCGGCCGGGCGGGCGGGTTCGTGGGTGATCCCGACGTCATGGACACGTGGGCCACCTCGTCGCTCACGCCGCAGATCGCCTGCGGATGGGAGGACGATCCGGACCTCTTCGCGTCGACGTTCCCGATGGACCTGCGCCCACAAGGACCCGAGATCATCCGTACGTGGCTCTTCTCCACCACGCTTCGCTCACATCTCGAGCACGACACCCTGCCCTGGCGCGACACGACCCTCAACGGGTGGGTGCTCGATCCTGACCACAAGAAGATCTCCAAGTCCAAGGGGAATGCGGTCACGCCGATGCCCTTCATCGACGAGTTCGGAGCGGACGCGGTGCGCTACTGGGCCTGCAACGGACGACCCGGAACCGACACCGCCGTCGACACCGGTGTGATGAAGATCGGCCGCCGGCTGGCCATCAAGATACTCAACGCTTCCAAATTCTCGCTGGGACGCCTGGGCGACCGGCCGGCGCCGGGGCTCACCGCGGTGATGGCTCCCCTCGACCGCGCCCTGTTGGCGCAACTCGCGGACGTGGTCTCCCGCGCCACGTCCGCGTTCGAGGAGTTCGACTACGCCCGGGCCCAGGAGATCACCGAGACGTTCTTCTGGTCGTTCTGCGACGACTACGTGGAGCTGGTCAAGACCCGGGCGTACGGCGAAGACGACGCGGCGACGTTCGACGCCGACTCGGCCCGCGCCACGCTGGCCATGGCCCTGTCGGTCCAGCTGCGACTCTTCGCTCCATTCCTTCCCTTCGTCACCGAGGAGGTCTGGCGCTGGTGGCAGCCGGGGTCCGTGCACCGTGCCCCGTGGCCGACCATCGGCGAATTCGCCGAGCACGCAGACGGGGACGGATCGGTGCTGTCGGTAGCGGCCGAAGTACTGGGCGCCATTCGTCGCGCCAAGACGACCGAGAAGCGCTCCATGCGGGCCAAGGTGCGCCGGCTCATTGTGGCCGGCCCGACGCACACCTTGGCCGCGGTGGAAGCGGCCCGGGGCGACATCGCCGATGCCGGAGGAGTGGAGGAGCTAGTGCTGGTGCAGGCCGACGACATCTCCGTGTCGATCGAGCTGGCCCAAGAGGCCTGACCTCACGCATCCGCTCCAAGGTAGGCACCCATGACCTCGGCGCGGATCTCGTCGGGCCTGCCGCGCCGCACCAGTTCACCGTTGACCATCACAACCGCCTGGTCGGCGATGCGCAGAGCCGTGTGCACGAACTGCTCCACCATCACGATGGTCAGGTCCCCGGACGACACCAACGTGCCGACGACCTCATAGAGCTCGGCGACCACGAGGGGGGCCAAGCCCATCGAAAGCTCGTCCAGCAACAGGATGCGCGGCTCGGTGGCGAGCGCACGGGCCATCGAGAGCATGCGCTGCTCCCCTCCCGACAATGTGCCCGCCGTTTGGCGGCGGCGGCTTCCGAGCGAGGGGAAGCGGGCCATCGCCCTCTCCTCGACCTCCGCCGGGCGGAGGCCTCGTCGCCGGAACGTGTACATGAGCAGGTTCTCGGAGACCGTCAGGTTGGGAAAGATGGAGCGAGCTTCGGGAACCGTGCACATGCCCGAGCGAGCGAGGGACTCCGCCGCGTGCCGTCCCAGAGGACGGCCCTCCACCTCGACCTTGCCGGCCGTCGGGGTCAGCTGCCCGGAGATGACCTTCAGCAGGGTTGACTTCCCGGCGCCGTTGGAGCCGAGCAACGCCAGGGCCGATCCGCTGGGCACGTCGAGTGAGATCCCGTGCAGCACCTCGATGCGGCCATACCCCGCGCGCACATTCTCGACCGAAATGGCCATCGCAGCGGGCTGGTCCGTCCCTGGCCCACTGCCGCATGACGTCGCGACGCCCCGCGCCACGGCCGGCACCTTGGGTGGCGCGGGGCGGGCATCGCCCAACGGGGCGTCGACGCCGAGATATGCCTCTTGCACGCGGGCGTTGGACCGCACCGAGGAAGGGTCACCGCACGCAATCACCTGCCCGTTGTCCAGCACGTCCAGCCGGTGGCAGATGCCCATGACCAGAGCCATGTCGTGCTCGACCAACAGGACGGCCATACCTTCGCCCGCCACCTGCGTCAGCACCCCACCCAAGGCATGGGATTCCTCCGCGTTGAGGCCCGAGCTCGGCTCATCGAGGAGCAGCACGGTCGGCGACGTCGCCAGCGTCCTCGCCAATTCCACGAGGCGGGCCAATCCGGTGGGAAGCGAATCGGCGGTGTGGTCGGCCACATGGAGAATCCCGACCCGCGCCAGCTGGTACTCGGCTTCCTCGCGCGCCGTCCGCCCGCCGCGGCGACGGCGACGCTCCACCTCGGCCGCCATCTGGACGTTCTCCCGAGCCGTGAGGGTGCCGAACAGTTCGAGTCGTTGGAACGTGCGGCCCAGACCGCGCCGGGAACGCACGTGGGGCCTGCTCCTCGTCACGTCGTGCGAAGCGAGATGCACCGTGCCGCGGGTGGGTTTCTGTAAGCCGGTGATCACATTGAACAGGGTGGTCTTTCCGGCGCCATTCGGCCCGATCAGGCCATGGATCTCCCCGGCTGCGACATCCAGGCCGACCGCATCGAGCGCAAGCAGGCCGCCGAACAGCACGGAGACGTCGGCCACGACGAGCGCCAGGCCGGCCGCGGGGGGGAGATCACCCAACGGACGAAACCTTTGGCGGGACCGGTGTATCTGCACACGCCGTGGGGGGAGCGCAGGGTGCTCCATCGGTCCCCGCGCCGGCCGCACGTTGTTCGCGCCATGCCGCCACCTCCGCGTACAACCGACCCAACCCGTAAGGGTTGCGGCCAACGGCGATGATGCCGGCCCCGAACAGGACGTACGTGAAGCCGGCAAACGAGGGAATGTGTTGCGCGATCAGCGGAATAACCGAGAGGCCGACGCCTGCCTGCACCGCGCCGCTCAAAATGGTGACACCGGCGAGCACCACGCCGACGAACAAGACCAAGCTGTTCACGAACTGGAACTGTGAACTGGCCACGGTCGGAGTCATCCCGCCGTAGAGGACGCCCGCCAAACCGGCCAGGGCGCCGGCGAGGAGGAAGAGCCCCAGTTTGGTCTTGGCGATGTTCACCCCGACGGTGGCGGCGGCGGCGTGGCTGTCGCTCAACGCCACCCACCGCCGGCCGAACGAACCGCGCCGCACGGCACCCACGCCGACGAGGCAGGCCGCGAAGACGACGGCGATCAATACGACGAACGCACGTGTCGTGGTGAACCGCATGCCGAAAATGTCGGGACGCCCCACGGTCAACGAGCCGTTGGGGATGACCGAGGCATTGGTGAAAAAGAGGCTGTCCATCAAGGCGGCGAAGGCCAGTGTGGCCAGCGCCATGTACAGACCACGCAGCCGCAATGCGGGGAGCGCAAGGAGTCCGCCGGCCGCCGCGCACAAGCCGATTGCGGCGAGCACACCGAGCACCGAACTACCGCCGTCGACCTTGGTCATGGCCCAGGCCCCGAGACCCAGGAAGGTGAACTGGCAGAGCCAGACCTGGCCGCCGTAACCCGACAGCATGACGAGCGAGAGTGCAGCGAGGCCAAGCGCCAAGGCCTCACCCAGGGCATAGAGATTGTTCCCCGTCAGCAGCGCCGACAGCAGCACGGCCGCGCCCACCAGTACCACCGCACCCACCAGTGTCTGGTTCAAGCTGGCGGCCTTTGGCGCGCGCAGCCGAACGACGCGCCCGGTGGCCAGCTTGTCCTGCGGCAGGATGATCAGGGCGAGGATGAGCAATCCCATGGGCAGGACGGCCGTCACGTCGTTGAGTGCGCTGGATGGGACGTAACCGACGGCGAGGGACCCGGCGATGCCGAGGATCATCGCACCGAGAAAGGTCAGCGGCAGGCTGCGCAATCGCCCCACGATGGCCGCGGCGTAGCCGAAGATGACCAGTTCGGAGAGGATCTGGATGCTCATGCCGGTGCCGGGGGCCAGCAAGATGCCCGCCAATCCGGCCAGCATGAAGCCCAGCGTCCAGGCGACGCCGGCGATCCGGCCCGAGCGGGCGCCCGTCAGCGAGGCCAGTGCGGGATCGTCGACCACAGCCCGCATCGCCACCCCGATGCGGGTCTTCTTGAAGAGCAGCCACAACGCGAGGGCAACTCCCACGGCGCAGCCGACGGTGATCAGCTGCTCGTAGGTGAGGTTGACCCCCAGCACGCTCACCTGATCGCCTGCGAACCACGATGGCAGATTGCGGGTGACCGTCTGATTCCAGATGGTGCTGGTCAGCCCGTAGAGAACCAAGAAGAGCCCGAGGGTCACCACGATCATGGTGTTGAGCGATGAGCCGTAGAGCGGGCGCATCAACACCCGCTCGATCAGGAGCGCGCACACCGGGGCGATCAGGAGCAACACGACCACGAGAGCCACGACGGGGTTCCAGCCCCAGCCTTGCCACAACTGCCAGTAGACGTACGCCAGGAACATCCCGATCGAACCGTGGGCGAAGTTGAACACGCCGGTGGCGTTGTAGGTGACGACCAATCCGGTGGCCGTCACGGCGTAGATCGACCCGGTGACGATTCCGATCACCAAGAAACTGACGAACACGCTCATAGTGCCTCGACCTTGGACGATGTGGTGCGACGCTTAACGGGAGATCCCCTTGTAGCCGGTCGGGTAGAAGCCCTTGGGGCTGCAGACGAACCCGGACTTTGGATCTGGGCTGATGCGGTGCCAACTTCCGTTCTCGTACCGGGCCGCGATCCAGCATTCTCCGGGGATCTTCTGCGCCGGATCCTGCGTCGAGATGAGGCCGTTGGCATTGAAGGAGGTGATCTTGTCGAGCTGGGCCTCGAGGCTGGCCCGAGTGGGATGGGCCCCGGCTCCCTTCAAGGCCTGGACGAAGAGCTGCGCGTTGATCCAGCCGTACAAGGTGTAGAGGTCCAGTTGCGTCTGCGGATCGACCTTCTTGGCCCATTTGTCGAAGGTGGCTACCGCGGGCACTGACTTGGCGTCCTCGCCCATGTACAAGGCGGTCACCGTGGTGATCAGCGTGCCGTTCCCGGCGGACCCCGGTTCGAAGCCGTGTTCGTAGGCGTTCGCTCCGCTGACCAAGAGGGCGTTCAGGCCTTCCTGTTTCATGTCCTGGGCGATATTGCTGATGTAGGCACCCTGCTGGGAAGGCTCGAAGACCATCTTCACGCCGGCGGCCTTCATCTTGACGATGTCGGGCAAGAAGGTCGTCGTGGTGTAGCCCTCGTCGTGGGCGAACAGCCACTTGTAGCCGAGGCTATACGTCAATTTCCGGAAGGTCTGCTCGGCGATCACCGACGTCGTAGATGAGTTCGACCCGATCACCCCGACGGCTTTGACCGCTCCCGGGTACGTGGACTTGAGCCACTTGAACGGTCCGGTGCTCTCCCCGCCGGCGACCAACGGGACAGCCGAGTAGAGGTTCGGGTCCGCATCGAGGCTCGGCGTCAACACCTGCGTGATCATCGGCACCTTGCCGGCGTCCACGGCCGACTGCTCGGAACCATCGAGCAAGGAGTAGCCGCCGACGATGGCGAGGTCGTTCCGGGCGATGTTCTGCGCCGCGCTGGCCACCGTCCCCGAGGAGAAGGCGCTGTCCATGCCATCGAGGATGAGCTTGCGCCCGTTGACGCCTCCTTGACTGTTGATGTAGGCGAAGTACGCCTGCGTCCCCACTTTGGCCCCGGTGAACAGTCCGGGGATGGGCGCAGAGATGTCGCTGATGGAGCCGACGGTCACTGTGTTCGCCGTCACGCCGGGCGTCGGCGTGGCTGCCGCCGCATCCGGAGCAGCCAGGCTGAGGCACATCGCACCCATCCCGGCGATCAGGCTGCAGGCACTCGTCAGCAGCCGGAGCGGTGTCACCCGGCGGGAAGGCCCCCGCCCGGTGACGTGCTGCCCACGCGTGTACGCCACTGCGCTCCCCCTCTGGGCCTACTGCCCATCTGTCACCGCTTCGACATCAACCCGATTCCCTACGGGTGGAGGCTCAAAACGGAGTTTCCGACACTATGTCAGTAGAACACGTTCTGCCTTCGTCCGTAGAACACGTTCTGCCTTCGTCCGTAGAACACGTTCTCCTTCTGGGGTCGAGTCCCCAACCCCAGCTCACTGCAATGGGGGTTGGGGAGCGGTGGCCCTGACCCGGGCCGCATCGAGAAAGGCGGCCACGCCATTCGTGGTGGCCTGGCACCGCAGGGAAGCCAGCACATCGAATGCGTGCTGTGCCAGCGGAAGCTCCGCATACGCCACCGGAGCCCGGGAAGCGGCCCGTAGCGCGTCCACGAAGGCTCTGGCCATGGCCACGGGGACCAACGTGTCGTTCTGACCATGCAGCACGAAGAATGGCGGAGCGTCCGCCTGTACCCGATAGGTGGGCGATGCGGCCCGGAAGATCTCCGGGTGCTCCAGGGCGCCGGCCTGCATGACGTAGCGCTCGAGGAGCCTGCGCAGCTCGTTTCCGTAGAGCTGGGCGGCTTCATCACTGGCCGTCAGGTCCATGACCCCATAGAAGGGAACGCACGCATTCACCGACGTGTCGGCCTCTTCGAAGCCCGGCTGGAAGGCGGGGTCGCCCGGTGTCAGCGCGAGCAGGGCGGAGAGATGTCCCCCGGCGGAACCACCGCTCACGGCAATGAACGACGGATCGCCCCCATAGTCGGCGATATGCGACCTGACCCATGCCACCGCCTTCTTGGCGTCGACGATGTGTGCGGGCCAGACCGCCTTGGGGCTGAGTCGGTAGTTGATGGCCACGCAGACCCAGCCCCGTGCGACCAGCTCGTACATCATGGGCTTACCTTGCTCGCGCTTGTCCCCCATGACCCAGGCGCCGCCGTGGATGTACACCATGACCGGCGCACCCGCTGGAGGTGCCAGCCGCGAACGGTAGATGTCGAGGCGGTGGCGCCGTTGCCCGTCACCCCAGTAATCGATGTCCTTGTCCGATTGCACGGCGCGGCCCTTCATCGGAATCGCCCGCGTCACCCTCCAGAAGCGACCGCGTGAAGAAGGGTTCGGTTCCCCTGAGACCGGGAAATCTTCGCGGGATACCTGAGCGAGAGCGGCGCTGACCACTCTGGTCGCCCGTTTTCCGGACACGACCAGGCCAACCAGACCAACCCAGCTCACCAGGGCGACCGCGAGCCCGAGCCATCCTTCCCACGCGCCGAACGCGCCGGACACTCCAAAGGCCACGGTGGCGCCCACCTGCCACACGACGTTCTGGAGCGCCAGCTCGCCTACGAGCCATCCGATGAAGAAGGTCGGGTTGCTCCATGGCTCCTTGTGCACGGGGCGGTAGGTCAAAAGGACGCCGAGCGCCCCGAGAATCGTGACACCGAGATAGACGAACGGCACACCTCATCATCGCTCCCCACAGCAGGGGGGCGGTACGAACCGCTCCCCACCCGCTATAGGTTGCCGCCATGGTGAGAAGATGCCAGCGTATGAGGCGGGCCGATGTGAGCAAGGAGAAGCGGTGACCCCTGAACGCCTGACCGGGCTCGACGCCAGCTTTCTCTATATGGAGACACCCACCCTCCACATGCACGTCGCGATCGTGGCGGTCTTCGACCCTGCCACCGTGCCCGACGGCTACTCATTCCGACGCATCCGCCAGAGGATCGTCGATCGGATTCCCCTACTCCCGGTCTTTCAACGCCGGTTGGTCGAAGTCCCGCTCCGCCTGGGCCACCCCGTGTGGGTGGACGACCCGGAGTTCGACATCGACAACCATCTGCGGCGAGCAGCCCTGCCGTCGCCGGGCGGAATGCGCGAGCTCGCCGACTTTGCGGCTGATGTCACCAGCAGACAGTTGCATCGTGATCGACCCCTGTGGGAGATGTGGGTTGTCGAAGGGCTCGAAGACGGCAAGATCGCACTCGTGGCGAAGATGCACCACTCCACGATCGACGGCGTGTCCGGCGCGGAGCTCCTCGGCGCCCTCTTCGACCTCGAGGCAGACCCTCCGGCGCACGAGCACCAGGGTGAGCGACAGCTCGACCTGCGCGTCCCCTCCACCTTCGAGTTGGTCTCGCACGCCCTGTTGGCGAACCTCGTCCGACCGATCGATATCGCTCGCATGGCATGGCAAGCGACGCAATCGGTTGCCGGCATCCGGAAATTGCGGCAGGGGGGATCAGGCAAGGCTGCGTTCCCACTCACTGCGCCGCGCACGTCCCTCAATGCGTCGGTGCACGCACGCCGGCGCGTCGCCTTCGCCGCCGCGAGCCTGGCGGACGTGAAGAAGGTGAAGAATGCGATGGGCACCAGCGTGAACGACGTGGTTCTCGCCGTGTGCGCCGGTGCTCTGCGCACCTACCTGCTCGCGGGCGACGAGCTGCCCGGCGTGCCGCTCGTGGCGCTCGTCCCGGTGTCCGTCACGCCTGACATGGCGGAACTGAGGGGGTCCAACAAGATCTCCGCTATGTTCGTGCAATTGCCGTGCGAGGTCGACGACCCCCTCGAACGCCTGCGGACCATTCATGAGGGGACGAAGGGGGCCAAAGAGGAACACAAGGCCTTGGGTGCCGGAACGTTACAGAATTGGGCGGAGCACGCCTCTCCCAACGTGTTTGCCGCGGCCGCCCGTCTCTACACCCGGATGAAGTTGGCCAACCGCCACCGTCCGCTCGCTAATCTGATCATCTCCAATGTTCCCGGACCGGACGTTCCGCTCTACATGGGCGGGAGCGAGATGCTGGGAATGTTCCCCCTGGGACCGGTGATGGACGGCATGGGACTTAACATCACCATCATGAGCTATCGAGGCGTCCTGTATTGGGGCCTGGCGTCTGATGCCCGCGCCGTCCCACGGCTTTGGGACATAGCTGCCGCCATCCCGGCGGCGCTCAGCGAGCTGATGCATGCAGCCGCGCTCGACGAGGACCCCTTCGACGTCCCGCTGCACCTGGGTCCAGGCATGCCCCCCACGGCGCACTGGGTGCGCACATCGGCGGCGCCGCGGGTCGAGATGAACGACGCGGCCATCGCATGACCGTCCGTGAATTGGGCCACATCGTGCTGTACGTGCACGATGTGAAGCGTTCGGCCGACTTCTACCGGGACATCCTCGGGTGGCGGCAGATCATGCCGGAGCCGGGTGCAGATCCAGCCGGGGTGGCAGCCTTCTCCTCGGGCCGCACGCATCATGAGCTCCTGCTCATTGAGGTAGGTCCAGATGCCACGCCGATCCCCGATGGACCACGCGTCGGGATGTACCACTTCGGCCTGAACGTCGGAGAGAGCGATGACGACCTGCGCGCCGTGCTCGGGGAACTGCAGCGGGTCGGCGTCACCATCGTGGGTGCATCCGATCACACGGTGACTCATAGCCTGTACATAAAGGACCCCGACGGCAACGAGATCGAGCTCTATGTGGACGTCGCAGGCGTCGACTGGAAAGCAGATCCCTCGCTCATCGCTGCGCCAATCCGTCCTCTCCGACTTTAGACTTCACGCTCGACGTGGGTACATCATGAGGACACTGCATGTGGACGACGCGGATGCTCTCACGGTGGCCGTTGCAGCGCTACGTGCCGGAGGGGTGGTCGTCGTTCCGACCGACACGGTGTATGGGCTTGCCGCGCTCCCCGACATGCAACGGGCAGTGGACCGGATCTATCTCGCCAAGGACAGGCCCGACCATCTTCACCTGCCCGTGCTCGCAGGGTCCCTCGATCAAGTCCGCCGGCTCGGCGTCGAGTTCACCGCAGCCGCCACCACCTTGGCCGCGCGGTGGTGGCCCGGCCCGCTGACGCTGGTATTCGGATTCTCGGAGAAGGCCACGCGGCCGCGCTGGCTCGCTGCTCGCGACGAGGTCGCCGTGCGCATACCCCAGACCGACTTCTTGCTCACCCTGCTGCAGGCCACGGGGGTGCTCATGGTCACCAGCGCGAACCGTCACGGGGAGACAACCCCGGTCTCAGCGCCAGAAGCCGGCCGACGACTCGCGCCTCATGTAGACCTGGTCATCGATGCCGGGACGCTCGACTCTTCGCCCTCGACGCTTGTCAACGTCCACACCGGGCACCCCGAGATCGAACGCGAGGGAGCGATACCTCGCCATGCGGTGGCTTCAGCGCTGGAACATTCCCCATGAACCGATATCTGCTGGCAATCGAGACCTCGTGCGACGAGACGGCCGCGGCGGTCATCAGCGACGACTATGAGGTGCGATCCTCGGTGGTGGCGAGCCAGATCGACCTCCACGCGGAATATGGCGGGGTGGTGCCCGAGCTTGCCAGTCGGGCCCATGTGGAATTGATCACGCCGATCGTGAACCAGGCCCTCGGCGAAGCCGGGATCTCGGGTCGGACGCTCAGCGCTGTGGCAGTCACGTCGGGGCCCGGACTCGTTGGTGCGCTCTTGGTGGGGATGGCGACGGCCAAGTCGCTGGCCTTCGGCTGGGGAGTGCCGATTGTCAGCGTGAACCACCTCGAGGGTCACCTGGCCAGCGTCTTCCTGGCCAACCGTGCCGTACCCTTTCCCCAAACAGCGCTCCTGGTGTCCGGGGGCCATTGCATGCTCACCCGCGCCACCGCCCTGGGCACATATCAGTTGCTGGGAGAAACGGTGGATGACTCCATCGGCGAGGCGTACGACAAGATTGCCCGCTATTTGGGTTTGGGGTATCCGGGCGGGCCCATCCTCGACCGGCTGGCCGGCGCCGGGGAAGACGTCCTCAACTTTCCCCGTCCGATGATCCAGGACGGTTATGAATTCTCCTTCTCGGGGCTCAAGACCGCGGTGGTCAACTACGTGCGCAAGGAACCGGTCTTCGACGTGGCGGACGTCGCCGCGTCGTTCGTCGCCGCGTGCATGGATGTGCTGTGCGCCAAGCTCCGTCGCGCCCTGGAGGAGTTCGGCGATCCGGCACTGGCCATCGTCGGAGGAGTCGCCGCGAGTCCCATCCTGCGGGATCGGGCCCGGGCCCTGGCCGACGAGTTCGGCAGCCAGTTGTTGATTCCGCCGCAGTCCCTGGCCACCGACAATGCAGCCATGATCGGCATTGCCGGATGGCAGAAGTTTGCCGCCGGCGGAGGCGACGACCCGCGCTTCGGGCCTCAGCCCGATCTCCGCCTCACCTTCGCCGCGCCGGGTCACGTCCGCCCGGTCTGAACCCTCCGCCACCGAGCCCGGCGGCCCATGTCCATCGACGACAGGTCCAGGAGCAGTCCAAGTGCGACGATGACCCACCCGAATCCGCGCACGCCGAACCCGGGCCGGTAGACGAGGGCATAGAAGAGGGTGGCGTACGGCACAAGGAAGAACCCGATGAGGCCTTCCCACCCCGAACTGAAGGCGATCGTCAGACGGCTCGTGAACAGATAGAGGAGCGCAAGGACGAAGCGGGGTGAGATCCACGCGAAGAGAGCGAGGAGGCAGCCCATCAATACAGCCCGACGACGTTGCCATCCTCGTCGATGTCGATCTTCTCGGCGGCCGGACTCGATGACAGCCCTGGCATTGTCCGCATGTCCCCGCTCACGAGATAGACAAATCCGGCCCCTACGTTGGCCCTCGCCTCCCGCACCGGCAGACGCCAACCGGTAGGGGCGCCCTTGAGGGAGGGATCCGACGAGATCGACAGATGGGTCTTGGCGATGCAGACGGGGAGGTTGCCGAATCCGGCCTGTTCGTACGTGTCGATCTGGCGAGCCGCCGACGGAAGGTAGTCCACTCCGTCGGCCCCGTACACCTCGGTGGCGATGGTCTCGATCTTCTGGCGAAGGGTGGCGTCGGCCGGGTACAGCGTCCGAAAGTCACTCGGCTGTTCGGCCGCCTGCACGACGGCCTCGGCGAGTTCGACAGCACCTTTCCCCCCGTCGACGAAGTGGGTGCAGACCGCTGAGCGCACGCCGACCGAGGCGGCAATCTCCCGGATCGCCTCATGTTCGGAAGGGAAGTCCTCGCCAAAAGCGTTGATGGCCACCACTGGGGTGACACCGTGCCGGCGCACGATTTCCAGATGCTTGAGCAGGTTGGCGCCCCCTTGCCGTACTTCATCGGGGTTCTCCGCCACCATCTCGGGCGGCAGCGGTCGACCGGCCGTAACCTTGTGGTTCCCCGAATGCAGCTTCAACGCACGCACAGTCGCAACAACGACGGCCGCATCAGGTTCCAGGCCCGACGTGCGGCACTTGATGTTGAAGAATCGCTCGGCTCCCATATCCGACCCGAATCCCGCCTCGGTGATGAGGTACTCACCAGCATGAATCCCAATCAGGTCGGCGACAACCGAAGAGTTGCCGTGCGCGATGTTGCCGAACGGGCCGGCATGGACGAGGACCGGCGTGTTCTCGAGAGTTTGGAGCAGGTTTGGCTTTATCGCATCTCGCATGATCACCGTCATGGCGCCCGCCGCCTTGAGCTGCTCGGCCGTGACCGGTTCCCGTTCCGCGGTGAATCCCACGACTGTCCGACCGAAGCGGGCCCGCAGGTCGTGCAACGACGTGGCGAGCGCGAGCACAGCCATGACCTCTGATGCCGCCGTGATGTCAAAACCGGTTTGGCGAGGTGTCCCGTCCTCGCGCGTCCCAAGGCCGGTCACAATGTTGCGGAGGGATCGATCATTGACGTCGAGCACCCTCCTCCACGTGATGCCGTGCGGATCGAGGCCGAGTGCATTGCCCTGTTGCAGATGGTTGTCCACCATGGCCGCCAAAAGGTTGTTGGCTGCCGTCACGGCGTGCAGATCTCCAGTCAGATGCAAATTCAGATTCTCGAACGGCACCACCTGGCTGTAGCCGCCGCCGGCTGCACCACCCTTGATCCCGAAGGTCGGCCCCATGGAGGCTTGGCGAATGGCGATGGTGGCGCGCTTGCCGAGGCACGCCAAGGCCTGCCCGAGACCGATGGTCGTCGTGGTCTTTCCTTCTCCGAGCGGCGTCGGCGTGATTGCCGTGACGACCACGTAGCGCGCCTTGGGGCGGTCGGCCAACGCGCCGACTGCGTCCAGGCTGACTTTGGCCACGTTGGCGCCGTAATGCTCCAGCAGGGTCGGAGGGAGCCCCATCTGCGCCGCGATCTCCTCAATGGGTCGGAGGGTCGCCCGGCGTGCGATCTCTATAGCTGGGGGAAGCGCCATGCACCCTTCCTTCACGGGCGGGAAGCGGTCGTGCGCCTCCGTGTTCAGCGTGCATCATGCCTCGCATTTCGAGACCTCGACGAGGCAAGTATTCAATTTATTGGTTAATCAACTGATAGAGTGAATACGGATGGATGCCTTGAGCGCCACCTTCTCTGCCTTGGCCGACCCGACCCGGCGGTCCATTTTGGCCCGCTTGGCCGGCGGGGAGGCCACGGTCAACGCGCTCGCCGCACCTTTCGACATGAGCGTGCAGGCGATCTCCCGACACCTCAAGGTCCTCGAGGCCGCCGGCTTGATCAGCCGGAGTCGGGACGCCCAATTCCGGCCAGCACAATTCGAGTTGGCCCCGCTGGAAAGCGCGCTGACCTGGATCGAACAGACCCGAAACGTGTGGGAAGGCCGCAGCGAGCCGGTCGAACAGGCGCGGCGACCAGCGGCGAGGTGAGGAACACGTCGATCAACTGCGAGGCCACGGATCGAGGAGCCGGGTACATCCCTCCAGGTTGATTGCCCGCTTTGCCAGCGACGTTTCGTTTCGGATGACCGGCCAAAGGGCAAGGACTAGCCGGTGCGCACAACGGGGCGGGATCATTCGGGAGTGATCACGCCGCGCCTACGAGGAGGACTCGGCCGCGTCGCGCTGGCGAGTGTCCTGACGTTAGGGGTCGGTTTGATCCTCGGTACTGCGGCACAGCTTCCGTCCGCCGCGGCGAGCCCGCATGCCGTCACCTTCGGTTCGCCGACGTGGCAGACAGGGTTGCTGCCTGACGGCTCGAATCCGATCGCGCTGTCCTCTCCAAACGTGGCCAACCTGCCCGGTGGACCGGCGGTCGTCGTCGGCGACGAATCCGGGCTTGTGTACAGCTTCAACCTGGCCTCAGGCGCCCGGATCTGGACCTACAACGCCGGCGCTCCGGTCAACTCCAGCCCGTCGGTGGCCGCCACCACGCCCGGAAGTGCGCTCGACAGCGTCTTTGTCGGCTCGGGCGACGCTGCGGTTCCCACGGCGGGCGGCTACCAGGCCATCAGTCCGAACGGAGGCAACGAGTGGTTCGCGCAAGAGTCCAACCCGGCGAGCGATCCGACCGCACATAACGGCGTGCAAGCTTCGCTGGCCGTCGGCAACCTCCAGGGGGGAATCGACGTGACTGCGGGCTCTCTGGGACAGAACCAAGATGCGCTCAATGCCACCAACGGAGCTCTCCTGAGCGGATTTCCCTGGTTCCAAGCCGATAGCGATTTCTCCACACCGGCACTGGCTGACCTCTACAGCAACGGCAAGACCGAGATCGTCGAAGGAGGCGACTCGACGGCCGGTCTGGCCTTCGGCCAGAACTATCTCAACGGTGGCCACTTGAGGATCTTGAGCCCCTCCGGCAACGCCGGAGCCGCACAGCCAAATGGTGGCCTCGATTGCGAGTACAACACCAACGAGACGGTCCAGTCCTCCCCGGCGGTCGGAGAGTTCTTCGGCAGTTCGTCCACCGTCGGCGTGGTCTTCGGGACGGGCGCCACCTATCACCAGTCCGACACGGGAAAACTGATCTCAGTCGACAGTCACTGCAACCTCATTTGGTCCGCGTCACTGAACGGGAACACGAAGAGCAGCCCGGCGCTTGCCGATGTGCTCGGCAATGGGCAATTGCAGGTCGTCGAAGGTACGGACAACGGCTCGACCGGTTCGGTCTACGCCCTCAACGGCGCCAACGGTGCGGTCCTGTGGCAAACCCCGATGAACCGGGTAATCGGCTCCGTCGTCACCGCTGACCTCGGATCGGGCTACCAGGACGTCCTGGCGCCGACGATCAATGGCGTCGTCGTACTCGACGGCAAGACGGGATCGGTCCTCACGACACTGCAAGCGGACACCGGGTTTCAGAACTCGCCCCTGATCACCGACGATCCCAATGGAACCGTCGGCATCACGTTGGCGGGCTACCAGGGCGGCGGCAGCATCGTGTACCACTACGAAATCGCAGGGTCGAACGGGTCCCTCGTCAACGAATCCGGGGCCTGGCCGCAGTTCCATCACGACCCCGCATTGACCGGGGATGCAGGAACGGCCCAGAACATAGAAGTCCCGTGCACTGCGCCCACGGCTGCTCCGCACGGCTACTACCTGACGGCCTCGGACGGCGGCATCTTCACCTTTGGCAACGTTGCCTTCTGCGGATCGACCGGCGCCATCGGTCTCAATGAACCGGTGGTGGGCCTCGCGGCCTCACCCGACGGCGGGGGCTACTGGCTCGTGGCCTCGGACGGCGGCATCTTCAGTTTCGGGGACGCCACGTTCTACGGATCGACCGGCGCCATCCATCTCAACCAACCCATCGTGGGCATGGCGGCCACGCCCGATGGCAAGGGCTACTGGTTGGTCGCCGCGGACGGCGGCATCTTCACCTTCGGGGACGCCGGCTATTTTGGCTCGACCGGCGCCATCCATCTCAACCAACCCATCGTGGGCATGGCGGCCACGCCCGATGGAAAGGGCTACTGGTTGGTCGCCGCGGACGGCGGCATCTTCACCTTCGGGGACGCCACGTTCTACGGCTCGACCGGTGCCATCCACCTGAACCGGCCCATCGTGGGCATGGCAACCACCCATGATGGCGCCGGTTATTGGCTCGTGGCCTCGGACGGCGGCATCTTCACCTTCGGGGACGCCACGTTCTACGGCTCGACCGGTGCCATCCGCCTCAACCAACCCGTGGTCGGGATGGAGGCCACGACAACGGGCGCCGGGTACCGGTTCGTGGCCGCTGACGGCGGCATTTTCAACTTTGGCGATGCACTATCTCAGGGTTCATTGGGGGGACAGCCTCTCAACGAGCCGATCGTCGCGATGGCCGGCTTCTGACCCATCGGACGGCGGCACCTTCGTCCAGGGTGAAAGAAGTTGGACCCGATTTGCCATTTTGTCCTCTTCTCGGCGCCAAAGGATGACCTGAAATGCCATACTGGAGGAAAAATGGGGTACGAGAGGAGCATCATTATGGACCCCATGGAAGGCGACATCATCGGCCGGGATCCCGTTTCGGAGCTCACCGCAAACTTCTCCGAGACCGCCCGCATCCTGTTCTCGGCGGGAAGCGTGAACAGCACGCTGGGGCAGGTGGTAACCGTGGCGGTGCAGACCATCGAGGGGTGTGACTACGCGGGGCTGTTCCTGGTCGAAGGCGAGGTGGTGGTCACCCCCGTGCTCACCGATCCGATCGTCGGGGTCGTCGACGCGCTGCAGCAGGAAACCGGTGAGGGCCCGTGCCTCGACGCGATCGCCCAAGGGATCATGGTCTATGGCGACGACCTCAACGGCGACACCCGCTGGCCGAACTTCGGGCCCAAGGCAGCGCAAAAGGGGATCCGCAGCGCATTGGCACTCCCCCTGACCACCAACGGAACCGCCGGCGCCGTCAACCTCTATGCCGCCTACCCCTCCGCGTTCGGCGTGGTCGACAGGGCAAAGGGTGTGATTCTGTCGTCGTTGGCCAGCGCCGCCCTCGCTGCCGCGCACCTGTTCGAAGACGAGGAGCGAAGGATCGACAATCTGCACTCCGCGCTGAGCAGCCGCGAGATCATCGGCCAGGCGCAAGGGATCCTGATGGAGCGAGAGCGGATCGCGGCGGATCAAGCCTTCGATGTTCTACGACGCGCATCGCAGTACCTCAACGTAAAACTCAGAGAAGTGGCCCAGACGCTGGTCGACACCGGCGAACGTCCCGACACCGGACCGCGAGATCGCCGGAAGGGCGACAAGCCGGGCGCCCGGGCTTGAAGTAATCCCAGGGCGAAACCGGTGACTACGTTGAGGCCGGTTGGAGAAACGTCTCCATCGCGCGTGCGATGCCCCGCGCGATCACCATCTGGCCCTGCGTCGTGTCGGCAATCGAACCTTCGAATGGATCGGTGAGATACAGCGGCTCGATGACGGCTCCCGGCATCTGGCTCGGTGTCGAGAAGTAGCCCGCCTGGGCGGGACCGATGAGCAAGAGGTGGTCATAGGCAGCCGCTTCGCCCGCAATGCCACCAGAGGACGGATCACCGACGAAAGAGCCCAAACTGGTGTCCGGGAGGACGCCGTCATCGGGAATATCCCAACCTTGCGCATTCATGCCGGCCAGTACGTCATGTTGGACCAAGGTTGCAAGTCTGAGATTTGCCGCGGCAAAGGGTCGAGCGGCGTCGTACGCAGTGAGGCTTCCGGCATTCTGGGGCGAAGAACCTGCGTCGAAATAGATGCCGACCAGCGCACTGGCGTGCGCGTCATTGGCACAGACATCGCGTGCCACCACGTCGTCGTGGGATCCCTGCAACGTCAGAACGCCCCCCGAAGCCATCGCCGGGCTGAGCCGCACAACGGTCGATTGTCGCGTTCGGGAAACGACCACCCGAAACCCCTTCGACCGCAGGAGTGCCGTGGCGTCGAGCTCCACCGCGAGCGTCTCGTGGGCTTCGTTGATCGTCTTGACGTCAGCCCCGAACGACGTCGCCCGGGCGACTGCCTGGTCTTTCGGATGCGCGGGTGGGGAGCGACGAACGAGCCTACGCTGCAGGAGAGGATCCGAGAGTGAGGGTCGGTGTTCACCGGCCCCGGGGAGGTCAGATGAGCACGTACGGGTTGCAAGCGGGTTCGGTGGAGATCATGTCGGCGGGTCCCATCACATTTGGTCCAGCGGGGATTCTCTTCCTGGCTGACAACGGCGCAGCGAAAATATTCGCGGTCGGCGTGTCCGATCCGGGATCCGGCGTCGGGTCCGATCCGTTCGACCTGGAGAATGTCGATACGGCGGTGGCATCTTTCCTGGGTTGCGAGGCTCCTGACCTCCTTATTCGGGACATGGCGGTGGACCCGACGTCACACAATGTGTACCTCTCCGTCCAGCGTGGTCGCGGAGAGGTAGGGCGGGCCGTGCTCGTACGGATCGATCGACGTGACGGCTCCATCTCCGATATCCCGCTTGACGACGTCGCCTTTTCCGAAATGACGATCGCCGATGCCCCCGCCGAAAACGACGAGCGGTTGGACACGACACTCCCAATCGGGCCCGAAGGGGAAGAGTTCCAGTTCGGAGAGCGGACCATCCGCCTCCTGCGCAGGCCGGTGCGGACGTCGACAGTGACCGACATGGCCTACACCGACGGCTTCCTCCTGGTGGCCGGTCTCTCGAACGAAGAATTCTCGTCCAAGCTGCGGCGTGTCCCATTCCCGTTCCGCCAGGAGATCGACGACAACAGCCTCGAGATCTTTCACGTGTCACATGGCAAATGGGAGACGGCGGCACCGATCCGCACCTTCGTGCCCTACGACGGGGGCCGGAGCATTTTGGCCGGCTACACGTGTACACCTGTCGTGCACTTTCCATTAGAGGGCCTGGCGCCCGGCACCAAGACAGTGGGCCGCACCGTGGCCGAACTCGGTGCCGCCAATCAACCGTTGGACATGATCACGTTCGCCCAAAATGGCGAGGACCACCTCCTCGTCGCGAACAGCGCCCACGGCCTGATCAAGATCGCCCAACGTGACATAGATGCTCAGGCAGCGCTCACGGAACCCAAGGAACCAATCGGGGTGCCCCGGGAGCTCACCGACCATCACGGAGTGATCGGCTTGGCCAACATCGGCGACGACCACGTACTCGCGCTGCACGTCGATGGCGATGGCCACCATCACCTGTCCTCGTTGACGACGTCGTCGCTCTAGTGGCACCTTGATCAACGCATCGTGGTCGTGCTACGAGGGCGAGGAATGCATACGCATCAGCGGTAGTGCTCACGGAGCGGGAGTGCAGGTGCGCCCACGCCCCGCCGAAGACGTCGTCGGGTATTTTCCACCCATGGCGGGGCGCACGGTGCCCGACGGCTGCGACCTATGTTTCCTGCCTCGCTTCGCGTTCCTCGGCGGCACCGTGTACGAGGTGTCGATGGACGGCGTCGCCGCCGTCATCCTCCTGCGACCTGACCCACCCGTTCGAGCGACGACCGAAGTTCTCTCGATCTATCCGAGTGCGCGCGATGTGCCGTGCAACCTGTTGCGCGTCTACATCGTGTTCTCGGAGCCGATGAGCGAAGGGTATGCCGCGGCACACCTGCAACTCCTCGACGAGTCGGGCCAAACCCTGCAGGGGGCACTGTTGCCCAACAGCTACGAGCTCTGGGACGGCGACCATCGTCGACTCACTGCACTGCTCGATCCGGCTCGGATAAAACGGGGCCTCGTCCCGCACCAACAGGCCGGCTACCCGATCCGGCTCGGCCAGTTAGTCCGACTCGCCGTGGGCGAAGGGTTCCGCGATGCCCGGGGCGCCCCGCTTCGGGCCGGGGCGGAGAGACGCTACGACGTCGGCGCTGACGAGCGGCGCCGGGTCGATCCGGCCAGCTGGACGCTGCGCGCCCCTCGGCGTGACTCCTTCGAGCCTCTCGAGGTCATCTTTGACCGGCCACTCGACTATGCCCTGCTCACCCGATGCCTTCGGGTGCGAGGTCCCAACGGCCACCACGTCGATGGCGCAGTTGAGCTGGGCCCGGCCGAGAGATCGTGGCGCCTCGCACCGTCCGAGCCCTGGTGCGCCGGGCGGCACGAGCTCGTCATCGACGACATTTTGGAGGACGTCGCGGGGAACTCGGTCAGGAGGGTCTTCGACCGCGATCAGACCCGTTCTTCCGATGCCGTCCGGGAGAAAGGACCATTCATGATCGGCTACTTGCCACGCTGACGGCCGGTCCTTACTCGCCAGTCACCGAATTCTTGCCGTACGCTGGGCGTATGACCTCTCACAGGGCGGACGTCGCTCCAGCCGCTACTCCCGAAAAGATTGGATGTTTGTGAGCGAACGTGGCTGTGTCATTACCGGATGGGGGACTGCGCTCCCCCCGACGGTGGTCACCAACACGGATTTGGTGTCGATGCTGGACACGAGCGACGAGTGGATCGTCGCGCGGTCAGGCGTGCGGACGCGCCGCGCCGCCACCGGGCCCTTCGTGTCACCCGCCCCTGATCTGCGCCCTCCAGGGGGTCTCGGGACTACTGCGACCCTCGCCATAGAGGCCGGCCGTCAGGCCCTCGTCGCAGCGGCGACGGAGCCGGCGGAGATCGACTTCCTGCTGCTTTGTACGACCACTCCAGATCAGGTGATGCCTGGCACCTCCTCTGTCGTGGCCGGCGCGCTTGGGATCACGGGAGGGGCGGTCGACCTCAATGCCGCCTGCGCCGGATTCACCTACGGGTTGATCACCGCGGCCGGCATGCTGTCGACCGGTGCCCGCAAGGTGCTGCTGATCGGGGCCGAGACCATGACCCGGACCCTGAATTGGGAAGACCGCACCAACGCCTTCCTCTTCGGCGATGGAGCCGGTGCGTTGGTCCTCGAGGCGGTGAGCGGTCCGGGCTCGCTCCTCGGGTGGGACGCCGGCGTGGACGGGTCACTGGTCAATCTCCTCTACGTCGACCATGGCGAGGGGATGATCATGCGAGGCCAAGAGGTCTTTCGCCGGGCGGTCAGGGCGGCCGTCGACTCGGCCAGCGCCGCACTCCAGCAGGCGAAGGTCGAGGCATCTGACATTGCGTTGTTCGTCCCGCATCAGGCCAACCAACGGATTATGGAGGCGATCGCGGAACGGCTCGGCATTGCCCACAACCGGATCGCCTCGGTGATCGAGTGGACGGGGAACACAAGTTCGGCGTCCATTCCGCTGGCGCTCGTCGACGCAATCGGACATGGGCGATTGCACGCGGGAGACGCCGTTCTGTTCGTCGGCTTCGGCGCCGGCATGACGTGGGCTTCGGTGGTGTGGCGCTGGTAGGGAGAACGACGTCCTCGCCCTTCCGACGCGGAGGGGGACCGTTGTCGCTCCCCGGTTCGGGCTGAAGGTCGTGCCCGTTCGGTTCGCTACGCTCCACACGTGGCTGAAGATCAAGAGCGAGTCGCCGATCTCCTGGTGCGCTGCCTGGAGAACGAAGGCGTCTCGTGCGTCTTCGGTATCCCGGGAGAGGAGAACATTCGCTTCACCGCTGCACTGACCCGGTCGTCGATACGCTACGTCTTGGTCCGCCACGAGCAAGCAGCGTCGTTCATGGCCGAGATCCATGGACGCCTCACCGGGCGCGCCGGCGTGTGTTCTTCAACCCTCGGGCCCGGAGCCATAAACCTGCTGCTCGGAACGGCCGATGCCAACAGCAACAGCACTCCCCTGGTAGCCCTCTCGGCCCAGGTCGGGCTGAGCCGCATCTACAAGGAATCGCATCAGAGCGTCGACCTGGTGTCCATGTTCGCCCCGATCACCAAGTGGGCAGACATGATCCTCACCGCAGGAGCGGTCCCAGAGATGGTGCGTAAGGCCTTCAAGGTGGCGCAAACGGAACGGCCGGGCGCAGTCTTTCTCGCGGTACCCGAAGACGTCGAGGCGCTGTTCGTGACGGACGACGCCGCACCCCTCGCCGTGAATATCCCGCGCCCGGACGAGCCGTCGCCCTCGCAGATCGCCCGCGCGGCCACAGTTCTCAATGGGGCCAGCCGGCCGATCCTGCTCGCCGGCCATGGTGCGGCGAGGAGCGGCGCGGCCGATGCCCTGCTCCGCTTCTCCGAGCTGTTGGGCCTTCCGGTCGCCACCAGCTTCCATGGCAAAGGCGTGTTCCCCGACGATCACCCCAATGCCCTGGGCGCGGTGGGGTTCATGAGCCACGACTATGTCAACTTCGGCTTCGACGAGGCGGACGTGATCATCAGCGTCGGGTACGAACTCCAAGAATTCGATCCACTGCGGATCAATCCGCATGGAGACAAGCACATCATCCACCTGAGCCGGTTCCCGGCCGAGGTCGACGCACACTATGACGTCGAGGTCGGTGTTCAGGCCGATATCAGCCGGACTCTCGACGCGTTGGCAGCTGCAACCGGTCGCCGCTTCGAGGTGGGCGCGAGTGGGGAAGAGATCCGCAATCTGCTGGCCGACGAACTTTCCCGAGGCGCCGTCGATGACAGCTTCCCACTCAAGCCCCAGCGGATTGTCGCCGACACCCGTGCCGCCCTCGATCGTTCCGACATCGTTCTCGCCGACACGGGAGCGGTGAAGATGTGGATGGCCCGGCTCTATCCCACGTATGAGCCGAACACTTGCCTGGTCTCCAACGGGTTGTCGACGATGGGTTTCGCCCTACCTGGTGCGCTCGCCGCCAAACTTGCCATGCCCGATCGCCGCGTCCTGGCCGCAGCCGGCGACGGGGCATTCCTCATGAATTCACAAGAGATCGAGACCGCAGTGCGCGAACAGATCCCACTCGCCGTGCTCATCTGGCAGGACGACGCCTATGGACTCATCAAGTGGAAGATGAATCTGGAGATTGGTCACGACGTGGCCACGGACTTCTCGAACCCGGATTTCGTGGCATATGCCCAAAGCTTTGGAGCCCGGGGCTACCAGGTTCGGGCCGCTACGGACCTCCTGCCGATGCTCAACGAGGCGTTGGCCGACAACGCCGTCTCGTTGATCGCCTGCCCGGTGGACTATTCGGAAAACCTCCGACTGACCGCCGCGCTCGGCGACCTCACCGGACCCTTCTGATCGGACTCCTTGCGCTCCGCGGGCATCGACGTCAGGTATAGGTGTCCTCGCGGCGTATGACGTTGCCGCGACCATCGTCCACCACCATGCGGTGGCGACGGCCACCGTTGAAGACGAACACGATGAGCGACAAGACAGCGCCAACGGCGCCCACGATCATCAGAATGACCCCCACCGTGCGGATGTTGAATCCATGCTGGTACTGGCTTGCCGTCACCGCGAAATCCAATATGGCCCCGACCGCGAACACAATGAGGCTGGCTACAAGTCCACCGATCACTGCTGCCTCCCTGAAGAACCTTGCTGTGGTGGTACCCCAGAACGAACGCGGCCAAACACACGCGGTGACGCCGGACGTCGGTCGCGGGCCACATCGCTATTGCGGATGCCCCGCCTCGAAGTCAGTCGCGTCGGTGCGCATGAAGCGGCCCGGGCGCGTACCGGCCCCACCGGCCGTCACGGTGATCAAGAAAGCCTCGTGGTCACCGCCATCGATGAGGTCCACCACGTTGCCCTCGATCCACGCCGCACACTCGGAGAGAATCGGTGAACCCGTTGCACCTGTCGACCACGCCATGCCCTGGAACTTGTCGATCTGATCTCCGCTCTGCTCACCGAAGAGGGAAGCTACCGCTCGCTGGTCCGAACCTAGGAGATGCACGCCCAGGCCTCGGGATCTCCGGGCGACGCCATAGGTGTGATTGACCTTGGACACACAGACGAGAAACCGCACGGGATCGATGCTGGCCTGTGTCACAAACCCGGCGAGGCAACCGCTCATTTCGCCGCCTGCACTCGCGGTGACGACATAGAGCGGGTAGTCGATCGCACTGACGAACGCGGCCGACCCCCCCTGCTGCCACTCAGCCGTCACGCCGGCCCGGGGGGGTCATCCGACCCAAGATCCTCTCCGCATGTCCATAACCGGTGCAGGTGGTACCCAACCGCGGCACGGCCAAAACGCATGTCGTCCCGGCCCGCTGGCGCCACGTTGCGGCCCACGGCACTCGTGCGAGTGGAGTCGGAAGTCGACGGCGGAGCGTATCCTCGTGGAATGACCTCCGAGCCTTCCACCGCCTTTGTGCTCGGTGGCGGTGGAATCCTCGGCGCAGCGGAAGTGGGAATGTTGCATGCGCTCCTCGAGCGTGGGATCACTCCGGACCTTATCGTCGGCTCGAGCGTGGGCGCCCTGAACGGTGCGTTCATCGCCGCCGAACCGACTACCGCGATGGTGCGGCGGATGGTCGAGATGTGGACCGGACTCTCCGATCGGGGCGTCTTCGGAGGATCGGTATTCAGCCAGGTCAGCACGCTTGCGCGTCACGGGACCCATGTCCATAGCAACGATGCGCTCCGCAGACTGATCGAAGAGGGTCTTGGGACGATCGAATTCGCCGATCTCGCCGTCCGGTTCGAGTGCGTCGCGGCCTGTATCGAACGTGCCGCTGCCACGTGGTTCTCGTCGGGTCCCGTCCCGCCTGCAGTACTTGCGTCCTGTGCCGTTCCCGGCCTCTTGCCCGCGGTTGAGATCAAGGGCGAACACTTCTTCGACGGCGGCCTCGTTCGCTCCGTCCCCATTGCACGGGCAGCTGAACTCGGCGCGCGAAGAATCTTCGTCCTGCACGTCGGCCGCCTCGAACAGCCCTTGAAGCCCCCGACACGTCCGTGGCAAGTTGCTCTTGTGGCATTTGAGATCGCCCGTCGCCACCAGTTCGGCGAAGAACTTGCGAGCCTTTCCAAGGATGTGGAAGTCCATGTCCTGCCGAGCGGATCCGCCGCTCCCCACCTTTCGATGCGCTACCGGAGCACCTCCGATGTCCGCGCCCGGATTGACGCTGCGCACGATGCCACCGCCGACTTTCTCGCGACGCCGGCCGTGTAGCGCACGATGCGCTCTCTGCCTCCTCGTACGGCCCGGCGACTCCTCCTCCCGGTCTTTTCCCTCATTTTGGTCGTTCTCGGGGCAATATTCACCCTGGTCAGCATCCTCGGAATTCTTGCCGCCCCGCTGACCTCGCGCCGCCGGGCGCTCCGTCTTTCCGCCTTTGCCCTGAATTATTGCGCCGTCGAACTCGTGGCGATAGTGGCCGCCGTATTCCTCTGGCTGCGCCGCGCCCTCCCAGGCCGGCTCGGCCTCGCCTCGGAGGAGGAGTGGACAATGGCCCACGAGAGTCTCTTGGGCTGGGCACTCGGAAGGGTTCTCTCAGCAGGGCGGCGATGCCTCGGCTTCCACGTCGTTGTTGCAGACTCGTCCGATGCGACCGCCCTCACCGGCGACCATCCGGTACTCGTCCTCGCCCGCCACGGGGGCCCGGGCGATTCTTTCGCCTTGGTCCACCTGCTCTTGACCAGATACAACCGGCGACCGCACATCGTCTTGAAGGACACCCTTCAACTGGACCCGCTCATCGATCTCCTCCTCAATCGCCTGGGCGGCTGCTTCTTGCCGTCCGCAGCGGGCGATCGACCGGATGTGACCGACCGGCTGGCTGCTATGGCCCGCTCTCTCGGTCCGCGCGACGTCCTCCTCCTCTTCCCCGAGGGGGCCAACTGGACCCCGCACCGGCGGCGGCGCGCCATCGACCGGTTGCATCGCGACAGAAAATTGGACGCCGCTCGCGTGGCCGACTTGATGGATCACGTCCTTCCGCCGCGCCCGGGTGGCGTGTTCGCCTGCCTCGAGGCACGCCCGGGACTCCGGGTCGTGGTCGTCGCTCATGCCGGACTGGACAAGGTCGTCAGTGCCCGCCAGGGATGGGACCTGCTCCCGATCAGGACGCCAATGAAGGTGCGGGCATGGCCGACGGCCGAGGTTCCACAAGATCGAGATGCGCTCTTGCCTTGGCTGACACTGGAATGGGCCGTCGTTGACGAATGGATCGACGCGTTCCATGCAAACGCCCTTACGTCGTAGCGATGCGCGAATTGGCCCACCCAGCGATCTGACGTTTGCCTCACTTGGGAGACGGGTACACGCACATCATGATCCTCTTACTCGCACTTCTCCTTGTCCTGCTGTTCTTCGGAGTGGGTTTTGCCGTTCACCTGCTGTGGATCGCGGCGGTCGTGTTCCTCGTGCTATGGCTCGTGGGCGCAGCACTCGGCAGAGGAGAAAGCGCGGGTCGCCACAGGTTCTATCGCTGGTAGCAGCCGACGCTGCCTCAGCTCTCGATGACGACGTCTGCCGGTGATTTGTCGGATCGCAAGCCACGCCACGTCGGATGGCGGAGACGACCAGCCTCCGTCCACTCGCTGAATCGCACTTCACCCACAAGGAGCGGGTTGACGAAATGCGGCCCACGTTCCTTCACGTCGGAAGGGGGAATGAAGGGAGTCGTCGTGCGGGCGGCCGGACGAAGCAGATCCATCAGATCGTCCCGGTCCCGGTCGCCGAAACCGGTTCCCACCTTTCCGACATAGCGAAGTCCTCCCGCGGTTGGGATTCCCAGGAGGAGGGCGCCCATACTCCCTGCTCGGCTGCCCGCGCCATCGGTCCAGCCACCGATGACCACCTCTTGGGTCCGCAGATTCTTGACCTTGATCCAGGCGGTACTCCGTTTGCCCTCGGCGTAGGCCGAGTCCCGCCGTTTTGCGATCACCCCCTCGAGGCCAGTTTCCTTGGTCGCCTGCAGGATGTCCGCTCCCCGCACATCCCGGAACGAATCTGCCGTGGCAAATGATGCCCCTGAGAGCCCGAGCTCCTCGAGATGCACCCGGCGCTCATCGTAGGTGAGTGACATCAATGGGTGACCATCGAGATGGAGGACGTCAAAGACCACATAGCTGGCTGGTGAAGCCGCGCTTTGTCTCTTGACGTCGTTGGCGTTCGCGAGATGGAGACGGTGCTGGAGACGGCCGAAGTCAGGGACGCCGCCCGCCCCGAGGACGACGATCTCTCCGTCGAGCACGCATGGCCGAGCGCCAAGGAACGCGCCCAATTCCCGGAATTCGGGAAACGAGGGGGTGAGGTCCTTGTCATTGCGGCTCAGCATGCGGATCCGGCCGCCCTCAATGAATGAGATGGCGCGCACACCGTCCCACTTGATCTCGAAGGCCCACCCGGTATCGTCGGCGGGAAGTGTCCCCGGCGTGGCCAGCATCGGCCGGACCTTTTCGGGAAGTGGCTGAAAGCCCTCCGGCGCGGGGTCCATGCGATGGATCATCCAGTTCTTGCCGCTCGTTGGAAACAAGACGTAACGACCGCTGACTTTCGAACCGTGGAGCACCACCATGACCTCGTCGGGACGCCATTTCTCGACCTCGAAATGACCGTGATCCCAGATTCGGACCTGACCCCCGCCGTACTCTCCGGCGGGTATGTCCCCCTCGAACGACCCGTAGTCCAACGGGTGATCCTCGGTGTGGACGGCGAGGTGGTTGGATTTCGGATCTTCCGGCACGCCCTTGGGAAGGGCCCAGGAGACAAGCACGCCCTCGTGCTCGAGGCGGAAGTCCCAGTGGAGCGCCCGGGCGTGATGCTCCTGGATGACGAAGACCGGCAGATCTTTCCGGCGTCGGGCCCGGGGGCCATCCCCCATTGGCTCGGGCGTCTTCGCCGCATTCCGCTTGGACCGATAGGTCCCGAGGGGAGACTCGCTTTGCGGTTTGGAAGCGCCCTTTCTCCGAGTAGCCATGGAGCATGTTGTACCCCACAACACCGACGCGTACCCCCGCCCGGGCCATCGACTCGCCACCGGTCGGGTCTCAGGCTGGAAGGGGGCAGCCTGGGAGCCGACGCGGCCTCTATGAGAAGGCGAAGAGGTCACCCAGCTTCTCCACGCGCAT